>Ga0209915_1000851_pt1 | contig 55202 bp, 61 predicted proteins | sample ThiBiot_750_plan_FD_183952 | JGI IMG/M metagenome (GOLD analysis project Ga0209915, IMG submission 183952) | Wastewater bioreactor microbial communities from Cape Town, South Africa - Thiocy_cont_750_plan (SPAdes) | ecosystem: Engineered > Bioreactor > Thiocyanate-remediating > Anaerobic-Aerobic... | reverse complement strand
TCTTTCATCATCGTATAAAACTATTGTCACTGACTATGTTGGAACTATTTTACAAATGATCCAGTTGCTTACTTCAATCGTACAACGAAAAGATAATTGAATTAGTTAACTGTTGATGACTGAAATGTTTGTCTGTTTCGTTTGAATAAATTTAAAGCGCAACATTTTTGTTTAATTCGAGAAAATGATAAAAGAGTTGCATAGGGTAAAATAATTGCAGGAACATAAACAAGATGAGAAATATATGGAGTTAAAATTTGACTTGCAAAATGTGGATAACCCGATGATTGAATAATGACAATGATAATATAAGGTAAATCAAAGACAACATAAGACATTGACACGAGAGAATATTCAATCATCATTTTACGATACAGATTCCATTTTGACATTTGTTTTAAATGAGATTTTTGTTTGAGAAAATAAAGGATAAGTATAGAAGTAAAGAAAGTTATTAACAGAATTGGAATTGTATAATTTGCAAGTGAATCATAATAAATAAACCAAAGAGACGCAATCGTTGAATAACAAATTGGACCACAACGAAGTTCGCTGGGAACAAATGTTCGTTGACATGGATATAAAAATATCAAATAGAAATAAAGTATTGGAGTATAAACAGCAAAAAATGTTAATGGCAAATAATGAGCAAATAAACGTCCTCGTTTTGTTCGCATTAAATTCGAATGAAAAACAAGAATATATCTTTCAAGACATGCCCAAAACATTAACGAAATCGATCCATACCAAATCCCGTAATCGACATATTGCCAAATTAAACAAATCATCGGAGAAAATGGATAAACATAACCGAAGAATGAATAAATCGATGTCATTGTTATATCGATTGTTAAATCAAAAAAATTATAAATCAATAAAAGAATGATCACATGATTATGAATCGATCGACGAACTTTCCTTTCAGATAAAATATGATAGAAAACGAATAAATAACAAGGAATTGACAACATTTCACCGATCATAAATAAACTAAATTCGATTTTTATCCAGACATCAGAAATTTCATCGACATTTTTAGCACTCGTAGAAAAATTAACCTGCATTGAACGTCAAATTGATTTTGACAAAAAACAACAACAACGATGTCTTTCTTTGACTCAGATAGGATTACTCGAATAGAACTATTCACGTCTTTTAATTAACAACAACGACAAAACAAGAAAGAAGAGACATCGATCAATTTTCTTTAGTAAATAGAATTTTGATTTTATTTTTAATAGATGTCTTTAGGTAAATCATTTCCATTGACGAAGGTCGTCCATTTCTCTTTGGGAATATTGTTGAAAACTTGAGTTAAACGATTGGCAAGGCCCAATTTCGAGACACGAATAAAAATCTTAAGAATTCGATCGGGATATTGTTGATAAATATTGGCATAGATTTCTGGATCTTTTTGAAAAATATCGCCAAGTAAAATAAATTTCCGTGATCGTGTTTGTTGAAAAAACATGTGTAAAATGTTTGTTTTCTGTCTCATAAATGATTTCGATCGAAAAAATTGAATAAAATTCGAATCAAACCAAGTAAAATGTCTCATATGATAAGAACCCAATGGAAAATGTTCACGATCGAAAAATTCTCTTAAAAATGGATACAATTGATCAGGTGATGCAGTTAAATAATGAAATGTTGCATTATAAACACTTTCATAATGTCGATAAAGTTCTGACATTCCAGGAACTGATTTATATTCACCAGAGAATGTATTTCGAAGAACAGACCGAACACTTGTTACACCTGTGATTTTGATCGTATCGTCAATATCACTAATCACTGAAATACCATTATCATCGCATAAGAATATTTCTCCACTAGCTGTTATAGTTTTCGATGGTGTCGAAACAGAATATTCGACTTTGCCTCCTGAACCACCAGGAACAAGAAATCTTTGAATATCATTATGTGTAACTTGAAATTGTTTTTGAATTAAACCATTTGAATCCGTTTTCGTACACATTTCTTTATCAAGACCATCGATACATAATCGTTTGTTTTTTTTGCCACTTCCAGTAAAATAAGAAACACGTTTGGCATCAATATTATCGACTGTTGATGAAAGTAAAGCTGTTGCAAACATTGCACGAAATGGATTCTCTTCGAAAAACCAACCTTGAGCATAAACAATCCAATCATCTTCACTTTTAGCGATGTCAGTTAATTTCATTTCAGTTGAATGATAACGAAATGCAACTGACGGAACAAGAATTAATTCTTCTTCACTTGAAATTAAAAATTCATTCGTTAAAACACATTTTTCAATAAGAAGATAAACAAATATTAATTTCAAATATTTCATCATGATTTCTATCAAATAAATCGAAATAAAAACGAGAAGAAGACCCACACGAGATAGATATGTAAAAACAAGGCCCGTCGACGAAAGTTCTGATCGTATTACTTATATACTATGTATTTTATCTTTTCATTTCGACATTCGTTATCGACGACTATCGTTGAGAGTGTACTATTTCTCTCTCTCTCTCTCTCTCCTTCATTCTGTATACGCGTATGTATATCGACCTACAACTATGTTGTTTTTTTTTGTGCTAATCTCTCGTATCAATTCTCCAATAGAAATCGAGCTAAACAACTTGATGAATTTTATCCTAGAATTCTTGAAAAAAAATCGTTTGTACATTTGTTTTCTGTAAATGTCTTTGAAAAGATCATCAATTTTGAAAGTCAAGCACAAAGTAAAATACCATTGATAATCCAGTTGAATAGAGACAAGGTTTTAGGGGATTTTCAACAGGTGTATGTTTCGACATAAAAGCATGGTGATGTTTGAATTGTTTCTTAAGAAAAGAAAAAGATGTTTTGTATGAAAAGATATTTGTTGTATCTGTTTCTGTTTGAAATTGTTTCGAGTTTATCGGAAGAATCTAAACCAACGATAACGTTCGATGAATTCTTTGAATTTACAACATTTCCTTCAGTAAAATTTTCACCCAATGGAAAATATTTACTTATTGAAACGCGACGACCATCATGGAATACAAGTTCCTATGAAAATAGTTTATGGTTATATCAAATTTCAAATAAAAAGAAAATCTTAATAGCAAAACAAGTTTCTCCAATAGTTAAACCTCAATGGTCACCAACTGGAAATTGGATCGTTTTTCTCTTAAACAATACTCAATCTGTTTCTCTTTATTCAATCGAAAAAGAGAAATCGTTTTCGATTGATATTAGTTTTCCATCTGTCTCTGGTTTAGTTTGGTCAGATAGAGATACATCTTTGTATTTTGCGAGTCATTCGAAATGGTCAACGAAAGAAGACGATGATCTTCATGAATCGAAATGGAAAGATGTGATTCAATATCCCGAAGAAAAACTGAATCAAGGCACAACCATTGGTCGAATTGATTTCTATTTTCAACGTCGAACATTGAAAGCTAAAGTTCGAATTGTAGCAACTTTAACTTTGTTTACCGGCGAACTTCTCTATGTGCCATTGCAATCGAAATTAATTTTTACAACTGTTGCAGAAAATTTCGAAGATTTCAATAAATATGAAATCTATTCATTGGATTTAAATGATTCGATTCTTTCGAGATTAACAACAAATCAAGGAATTGAACAAGATTTACAATTATCGATCGATGGACGATCGATTCTCTTTCGTTTGTTTACTTTCGATTCTCAACAAGGCAATTCAAGTGATCGACATTTAAGATTATTTTCTGTTGATTTACATACCAAACAAATTCAACGTCTCGGCAAAGATCTCGACGGAAGTATTTTAGGATATTCAATTCGATCTGATAGTAGTTTATATATTCTCGAGCAAATTGGAACTAATATTCGAATTCACTTTCAACAATCAATAGAAAAATATTCGATTTCACTTTGCGGTTGGAATGGAAGTTATGCAAGTGTAACAACTTCATTCGATGTCGAACAATCAATTGCTTTTGTTTATTCGTCATTTGAACAGCCGATGGAAGTTTATTATGCACAAAATATTTATCAATTAAATTCAGCTAAACCAATTACAAATGAAAATCAAATTTTTACACAACGAAATTTACCGAAATCGAAAATATTCACATGGATACATCCTGAAGATCATCGAACACTCGAAGGGATTTTACATTATCCGCCTAATAAATACGAAGAAAAACAATTGCCACTTCTTGTTCTTATTCATGGTGGTCCTTATGAAGCGAGTCTTAATCAATTTCATTTGAGTTCTTATTATTGGGCTGTACTAGCTGCATCTCAAGGTTGGTTAGTTTTCGAACCCAATTATCGTGGTTCAACAGGATACGGAAATCAATTGTACAGTGAAATTCATTCTCAACCTGTCTCACGAGCTGGAAATGATATTCTCTCAGCAGTTCAATATTTAATCGAAAACAACATTGCCGATGCAAATCAACTCGCTGTTGGTGGTTATAGTTTCGGTGGATTTCTAACCAATTGGTTAATCACACAAACAACATGTTTCAATGCTGCGTTGACTGGCGCAAGTTCGATTGCACATGTTTCAACTTGGGGTCTCTCGGACGTTCCAATGTATATCAGTGATTTTCTTGGAGGATATCCATGGGAAACACCCAAAGTTTATGAACAACAATCGCCGATTTATTTTCTCAAAAATGTGAATACACCAACGTTAATCATAACAGGTGCCAATGATAAAAGAATTCCAATTGATCAAAGTTTTATGATGGAACGTGCTCTACGTAGTTTAGGAGTGCCTGCCAAATTGTTAGTTTTTCCTAATGAAGGACATGCCATGGATAACAATCCGTGGCATGCTAAAATTAAATTGAGAGAAGAACTCAAATGGCTACACAAGTACGGACATAACTCAACGTTTCGAAATTAAGAATAAAACTTTTTTTTTTTGAATTTATTTGTAAACATTTGATTTGAAATAAATAAAGAATTAGAATTTCTTAGTGAGAAAATAGTTGAATCTACGGATCTATTTCGAATGTGAACTTGTTGAAAAGTAAATACATTTTGTACTTATGATAAGTTGTTTCTTTTTTTACCTTTTGATTTATGAATTTTATTTAAAAAAGAATGAATATTAATAAACGAAATGTTTGCTCGACTCTTATGAATCAATATTTTAAAATCGTTCGTTAAATATTTGATGAAATTTCAACGTTCTTTCTTTTTCACACGGAGTTTGAAGTAGAACGGAAGAAAGAATATTGTTGTTTTTTCATCACCAAGGAGAATATGTTCAATGTAATAGAACTGTTTTCAAGAACTTTTTCTCGGAGAAGAATCTATATTTATTTTATTGTTAAAGCAACAATTCTTTTCCTTTGCTCGTTTAAATTTCCTTTGAGGCGCGTTGAAAAAAAAAAGAATAGTTTTTTTTTCTCGACGAATGATTTTTTTTTTTAATATTTAAATTTCAAAATGAATCTTCGTAGATCAACGGTCACTTACGACGGTGGTGGTGGTGGAAGTTCGATTGTCGAACAAACAACCGATATAATCAATCGTGTTCGTCATAGTATTATTCGAAGTCGACAAGAACGTTTTCTCGATGAAGATTTACAAATAACGAATAATATTGTTAATCAATTACATTTAACAGATTTGATTTCGAAAGAAACCTTGGGAAAATTAATTTTTCAAGGCAATTCAATGGAAAGATCGTATCATTTGATAAATCAACTTGAAAATGAAATCAAAGAGATTGCTGAAGATTTAAATGAAGTCAATGGAAGTCAATGTTGCGGATTGAGAAGAAACGGACATTGGTTTCATTCGAAATCAACGAAGCCAAAGAAAAATCAACGAAAACAAATCAAAATCAATGAAAATCAAATTCAATCTCTCGATCAAACTCGTCTCGTATAAATAACACAAATATTCGAAATCAATCATTTCTGTTTTTTTTACAAGTAGAGTTCAGTTACAGAACGTCAAGATATTGTCGATAAAACTCGTGATCTTACCGAAGAACGACGTCAACAACCGAATTTTGTCTCGTTTCTTGACCAATTAAAAACTCGGCAAACAAACGAAATTGAAATCAATGAAAAACAAATCAATGATTTTCGTGATTATCTTCTTGAAAATCATAGTTTGTCCTATGGTTATATCGATCAACCCGATCGATTGATCACAGAAATCAATCTCGCCATTCAATTCAATCAAATCAACACACATTTAGATCAGTTATCTCAAATGACAAATCAAATGTCGAATCAAATTAATAAACAAAATTTAGTTATTTCAAAAATCGAATCGAAAGCCATGGAAAGTGGAAATCTGTTGACTGATTATACTTTACTTGGAAATCGGATCTTAGGAACAAATCATTTACAAGATCAAAATCGAATTCAAACAGATACTTTAGCAATTTCAGCTGGACAAAAAGTTCTTCTCAATTCTGTCCTTTAGCTTTGTTTTATTTGATTTTTGTTTTGATAAACGAATTTGAATTTATTTTCAGATAAAATGACAAAGGAATTCTATTTTTTTGAACAAAATTCTCATGTTTCACGTTTCGGCGGAGTTCAACGAACGAAGAAAACTTCGAAAGAATACAATCAAGCATTACAATATTCGAAATTCATTTTCTCAAAAAACAATCCCAATGAACTCCAAGATAGTCTTACTTTGCCAAATGCATCCACTCAAACAGTTTTACCCGAAATTTTAACTAAAGATTTAGATTCGATTCTTCAAATCTATGCTCACCAACCCTCAATTAATTCTCCAACATCAAATCGATCTCGATCACCTCAGTTCGATGCTGAAACAATCGAAGATGAACATGATTTCTCTCATTGTCAATCGATTCTTCCTCCGAAAGTTTCTCTTCCAGCGTCATTAATTGTTCAATTACATTCGACTTGGTCGGATCTTATTCAAAATACGAATTATCAATATAAAGTATTCAGTTTTTTATTCGTTTAATTAAACAACAATTTCGTTCGATTTGTTTTTCTATTGAGATTTGGCGAACAAAAGCTGCTGAAAATTCTTGGCGACAATTTGTCAAACGAAAACGTTCCGAACGAAAAGCTCCTGATGAAACCGAAACTTCTCCAGAAACGAAACTATTAAATCGTCGAACAAGTTCACGTATAAGTATCTCATCGATTTCGAATCATTCCAAAGCTCGTCTAAGTCAATCTTATTCTCGTTCATCGTTAATATCGTCAAATCAATTCTCACAAGATCATCTTCGTTTACTCAAAACACTTCACAACAATTCCAATGAACAACATAACAATGAAAGTATTATTAAAAATGGAATTCATTTAGAATTTAAATTCTCCTATCAAAATCAACAAATTCAACAGAATAGTTTGATTAATTTTTCTTCGATTTCAATTCGTTGTTTTCTTTTTGATATTTTCAGTTGCATCGATCGATGTGCCAAAATCGGATGTGAATCTTCATGAAGATCAAATTCTTTTTATGCAAAATACGTGCAAACGTTTATTAGCCGAAGCCAAACAACAGCAAATGTTTGTTTACAATTCGTTTTTTTTTTCTAATTTTCGTTTGAATAGGTTCGAGAAAAAATCGTGTCGAATCTTGTTCTACGAAGATACGCCGTTTATTAGAAATAAAAATCAATCCGGATTTTCAAATGATGTTCACCGTTTGTTTAGCAAACAAAAAACGAACGAAATTCGATTGATTCTTTTTCTTTTCATAGGCAAATTGAAATCGAAATTTGTTCTTTCGATCTTACGCTGTGAAATTCCTGAGAAATTTCATGTTGACATGGAATTTCCTGAAAATAAACACAAATCTTACATCGAATTACCTGATGGTTCAACACAAATTTAGTAAAAAAAAAACAAGTCTTTTTTCAATCAAAACATTTTTGTTTAGTTATCCATCGGGTCGTTTGGCAGTTCAACGATTAGCTTCTCCTTGTTTGACAACTATTTTCTTCGATGATTCAGCTACACATTCATTTCTTGGTTTGATCAATTCGAGTGGAAATCTGATTTTAATGGAGCCAACATTTCATGCTCGATTTCTAACGAATCATCATCATGATTTTGCATGTCTTTGCGATGCAAAAACCGGTGTTATTCAAAAAGAATTTCGAACTCATTCAAATCACGATAATCTCTTAGAATTTCAATTGAATTCATCGATGCAAATTCAATATGAAAATGCAACGAAAATTTCCTTTTCATTTGCTTGTCAAAATGAAAATGTTCGTTTTCAATTGACGAAACGAGTTCCAACATTCAAAGATCTAACATCGAAAATTCTCCTTGCAAATAAAATTTCTTCGACAATTAAACATTCGATTCCAATTCAACAAGAAAACTGTTGTTTACTACCAAGCAGAAAATCGATTCCTCAAGAAATCACTCTTCTACAAGATTTAGATTTGCTGAAAAAACGAGTCAAATCGATTTGTCATTCGTGGTTAAAACAATGTCGAACAATTTTAGGCATTTTAAATGTCAATGCTTATCATTTACCTGATTGTTCGATTGAAATTGAAAAACAAAATTTAATTCCGAATCAATGCGTTGTTAAATCATTGGATCGAGAACAAATTTTCTTAACAAATATTATTTCCGATGCTATTGAACAATTTGTTCCTCATTCTGAAACTGGCCGAACGATAAAACGACGAATTTATGAAAAAAAACTTCTTTCAAATTGTTTACCTCTTGTTAAATAAAATAAATCGAGATTTTTTTTTTGTACATCTATTTACTTGAAACGAACAGAACAGAAAAAAGAACGAAGAAGATATTTATTTATTTTAACGTTAACGAGAAGATCGATTCCAACTGGAGTGAAACGATGAAAATGATCGATCGATTGATGATGAGAGATGGCCAAGAAGAAAAACGAAAGGAAAAAAACATTAACACATTCCGTTAGTTTATATAGAAAATAGAAACGTGACACACACGTGTCTACATACTAAATAGTCAATTATCAGATTCAATCACTAAACCATAAATCACATTTATTTATAGACAAAAAAAAATCATCATTTTGTTTATATTCTAATTAGTCGATGAACGAGTACAAATGATTTTTTAAACACATTTCGACCTACTGGGAAATGTCAATTTATTGATATCGATATATATCTTACTCCTCCTTCGTTTACTAATCGAACTGTTAAGGTCGAATGAAAAGCCATTGAAATAACAACTTTCTATATCAAGGCTGTCTTCTCTTCTCTTCTCTTCTCTTTCTTATTATCAATAATTTATTTTAACAAAATTCGTCTAATCCAATAAGATTTCAGAGAATAAAAACCAATCATAAATACAAAACACTGTAGTCGTTTCTTTTCTTTCTGATTATCTTCACATACATTTATCCTTAGCACAATAATAATGCAAACATTACCATCAACAATCGATGACACAAAACATCTGCTTACTTAACAAACAACGAGTTCAAACTTATCAACAAATCTATTTTCAGTCGTCGGTTTTTTTTTCCCAGATTGTAATTTTACGTGAAAAAACATATGTTCAATTAGAAAATCTGTTTATTTTTGTTTTTCTATTAAATAGGAAACAAAAAAAACGAAGAAGATAAATCTAATTGATCTTGTTGTTCAATCAACTCGATTGATGACGTAGCATGTGCCAACACACACTTGTATCTTCTATCTTTCGAAAAGCAATTGCTTTGAGCAAGAAAACATACTAATCCATTATCTCTTAGAAAATCATTAGAAGAACAAAAGATGACAAGACAATGATAAAGTCCGAATCGAAATACAAATAAGAAACGAGAAAGAGAAAATGTCTTTCGCTTCCGGTTATATATAAACATTACTTTATGTGCCAACCAATCAATTGTTTGAGAAAGCGATTTTTCTCTTTCCTTTTGCTTTCTCGTTTTGCGCTTGATCATTCTTCTTATCTTATTCGATTGAATGGGTCGAAAACGATTATCAAGTAGTGATTCAACAATGACAACAACAAGTCATTCGCCATCCAAATTAAATCATACAAATACAGGTGGAATACAACAACGAAATGCAGCGAATGCCAGAGAACGAGCGAGAATGAGAGTTTTAAGTAAAGCTTTTATTAAACTTAAAACGCATTTGCCATGGGTAAAATAATTCTTTCATTACATTTTCTCTCTCTTCATTTCATTTGTTCAAAGGTTCCACATGATACGAAACTATCGAAACTTGATACTCTTCGTTTAGCAACAAGTTATATTCTTCATTTAACACAAATTCTTGATAATGACGAATTATCTATTCAAACAGCAACAACAACACCCTCAACGACTATTCAAGCACCGAATAATTTTGTTAGTTTTCTTTAATATTCGAAAGACAATCTATTTTGTTTGAATAGAGTTGGCCGTATTCATCGTCTCATCGAGCTTCATCTTTATGTGCCATGAATGGACGATTACCTTCGTCGAATAATCTTCATAATTCTTGTTATTCGAATCAAGAATATGATTATCAAATTCAAGAAAATATTATTGAACGGAAACCAACGATTTCTTAATGATTTATCATCGCAGCTTTTTTTTTCTTTCTTGAAAACGAATTCAATGTATCTGTGATAAGATTTTGTACATAAACGATTGTGTTTGCTGTGCTGTGAATTCATCCTATGCAAAAAAAAGCCTTTCTGTTTTTGTAATGATCTTTATTGACAAAGAAAAAAAACAAATTCAGCTTAATAAGCATTTAAAGTAGTTTATTTGGGAGAAAAGAACAAAACATTTGATGTATTCAGCCCTATTTAATGTACAATAGCAAAATGTTTCAAATCGATCAAAGATGTAAAAAAACAAAAAATGAACTTGCTTTTATGATTTCAGCCAGAAGTCTGTTTTTATAAATCTTATAAGCATTGTTTATACTCATTATTTCGTCAATTTACATTTTTCCTTTTACTAAAATATTTGATAAATGGGTTCTTATATGAAATAACATTCATAATCGTACTTTGAACTGCTTATTGCGCAGTTAGATTTCATCTTGACGTTTTGACTATAAAAATGAAGAGATTAAACGAACATTTTTATTGATTTCCTATTGAGAATAGAATCAACATGACGGATGAACAATCGACAATTACAGTCAGTATCACATTTCGTAATCTTTTTTATCATCGAAATAGTTCGAAAAATTCATTAGAATTCACCAATATCACCTCGATTAGTTCACATTAATGTTCAAGATTTTCGTGTTGTCAAATCTAAATCAAAACGATCGTAAACATTTTATTTATTAATCTCATTGAAAAAGATTCAAATGATTTAATATTGTATAGATTTTGGTCCAAAAAAAGACGTCGAATAGCCATAGCTGCTGTTAGCGCTTGTGTTCTAGGTGCTCTCTTGGCTGTTGCAGTTTTAATACCAACTATGAATAACAATAATAATAAAACATCGACTACAAGTTTGTTTCTTATTTCATTTTTATTCAGCATTGATTTCGAGAAAACGAAAAATATTCTATTTTAGCTACAACCACATCGACAACTTCGGTAACAACATCAACAACAACCACTGATACAACTTCGACTAGTAATATCAATTTATTTTATTATCTTTTCGTTATTCGTTATTTTTTAGCAACAACTTCAACAACAACAACTACTTCCACGAGTTAGTTTTTTTTCCAAAATTCATTTCATTCAGATTTTGAAATCCAAATAATCCATTTGTTTTATAGCTTCAACAACAACAACAAGTACTACGACAACATCCTCAACTACGTCAACAACAACCTCAACTACAACAACAACGACTTCGTCTACGACTACATCATCAACAACAACCACTACATCGACAACTACGACTACTACTTCCACTACAACTACGACCGATACGACGTCGACTACTTCAACAACCACTACGAGCACATCGACTACAACATCAACATCGACATCAACGACATCGTCGACAACGACAACAACAACATCAACAACAACATCATCGACAACGACTACTACTTCGACAACTACTTCGAGTACAACGACAACATCAACAACAGCAACAACAACAACATCTACTACATCAACTACTTCGACAACAACGACGACAACGACATCAACAACTACTTCAACAACATCAACGACTACTTCGACAACAACGACAAGTACATCAACAACTACAACAAGTTCGACGACAACATCAACAAGTACTACAACAACAACAAGTATAGAACTTCTATAGATCTTTTTGAATTTTCTTCTAAAATATTTTCTTTATTTGTATTTTAGCAAGAACAACAACAACAACTAGTCGAAGTAAGATAACAATGAGCTTTTTTATTAAATCTAATTTAATTTGTAGCTACAACAACAACGATTGCTCTTCCGTCTCAATGTTCAAGTTATACATCAATAACAGATTCTACTCGACTAAAGACATATTCTGTCGCGGTTTATATATGTGACAGTGGTTTGGCAGCAGGATGGTATCGAATTCAGGGAGCTGCTGGAACAATGCTAGCAGATAGTGTTGTTCCTATATATCAATGTAGTACTCATGCTACTGGATATTATACAGGAACTTATCCTGCAATTGGTTCAACAGTCTCAGGTACTGTTTGCTATTATTGGTCATCAAATACGTGTAACTGGTCAAATTCGATCTCAGTAACAAATTGTAATGGATATTTTGTTTATTATCTTATAGCACCGCCTGTTTGTAATCTACGTTATTGTACACAATAAACATTTTCATTTTGTAAAAATTTTCTTTTTCATATTCAATAAATCTTTAGTTAAAGATGAAATAATTAATCGATAAATGTAATACATCTGTCGCAATAGTTTTTCTTTGGCTATGAAAATGTCTGATTATGTGTATTGAAGTTAATATTTATTATTGTTATACGTGTGACAAGAAAAACACGATTAATCTTCAAATAAATCGTCATAATAATCAATTGAATACAAAGGTCATATTGATCATTATTTTCATTACAAACATTCTTTTTTTTTCTATTTATTTAGTCCGCACTTCTGTTTCTCATTCAAAATCATTTTTCTTTCGACATTCTTAAATATTTTTTTTTATTAAGACATTTTTACTCGTTTTCGTTTTGTTAGATATCGATAAATAGAATTTTATGAATCATAATCAACGAAGAAAAATAAAATAAATATAAACAAAGCGATATTTTTATGATATTTCTCGTTTTCTGGTTGTTGTGTCTACAAGTCTATTAGGAATGATATGTGACAAACAAACTAATTAGAGAATCGAATAGAAATTACGAAAGATTCAAAAATCTAATTTGAATGTAATAACATGAATGATTGTCAAATGTGCTCTGGACTAATAATAATAATAATAGAAATAAGGTCGTTGTATGAATAGCTGAGTAATCGATTAAGTTTGTACATCTGTCTATGATTTATTTCTATTTGAAGAAACAGCAATAGATTGTATTATGTGTAGTTAAGCTCTATGAATGTGGGTTTTGAAGGAGGAAGAAGAGAATTACTTTCGAATGATTCATCAATAGAAAAAGGTCAGATTGATCATTTTTACTCGAAAGTATTTTAAATACGACGGGATTAGTTTAGTTTATTATGCAAATATTCTTTTTCAAAGTAAGTTTTGTTGTTTTTATTCTCGACTAAACATCAAAGGCAAACACGTCGAACATAAATTTATTTTCTTTTTGTTTATATTCAGCAGTCAATTTTAAAGAAAAAATTGTTTATCGAGTTCTGTATTGATCGAAACACACTGTTGTCAACTAGCGACATCAAGTGTAAGAAAAAAGGAAAAAAAGTAAAGTGAAAAAGAAAATAGAAAAAAGTGAAAAAGAAATGTTTTATTGATGGAAAATGTTTTGAAAAGTAAGTGAAATGAAATAATCGAAATAAATTGACCTTGTTGATAATATTTGTAATATGGCCGCAACAAGTTGTTGTTTTGTTCTGACGTTGTTTATTTAATATAATTGTTGTTTGTAGAAGAATATCTATCTGTCTATATGTGTTGATGTCGATCGAATAACTAACATTTAAAAAAAACTTTCTTTTTCCAATTGAATCCGATGTGAATTGATTGATGTTAAGTGGACTAAATCCATCCATATCCGACGAAGTTAATCGTCAATCGAGTGCAATAGCTAAACGTCGCGAACAATTACGTCGATGGGATGAATCCGAAACGAATCGAGAATCAGCGAACATTAAAATTTCTCAACGTGTCAAATTTCAGCAAGCTTATGTTTTTCTCGCTGCGTGTTCATCGTCGGACCGAGATGAAGTCGAACGATTATTACAACGTGGTGTCGATATAAATACATCGAATATCGATGGTTTAACAGCTCTTCATCAAGCTTGTATCGATAATAATCAATCGATGGTCGAATTTCTACTCAATCGATCAGCTGATATCAATTGTCAAGATAACGAAGGTTGGACGCCGTTACACGCGGCTGCTTCGTGTGGAAATTTTGAAATTGTTGAATATTTATTATCTCGTGGTGCTATTGTCGATGTTTGTAATAATGAAGGAGAATTACCGATTGATATTGCTGAAGGTGAAGACATTCTTTCACTGTTAGAAAATGATATGAGAAAGAAAGGAATCGACGATCAACAAGCGAGAAATATTGAACATCATTTAATGCTTAAACATGCACAAGATTTATTAAATATCAATCCAAAAATCAATTCGAAATCATCGTCTTCAGAAACAGTTGTTCATCAACGTACGGGCGCGACAGCGTTGCACGTTGCAGCTGCCAAAGGTTATTTAGATGTTATCGAGTTCGTTTCATTTATCTTTCTTTTTGTGTTCAACAACAGAAAATATGTTTTTTTGTTTTCAGTATTTTGCTACGAGCAGGAGCAAATATCAATTCAGTGGATAACGATGGTTGGACACCGTTACATGCAGCTGCACATTGGGATAAACATGATATTATTCATTTTCTTTTGGAACATAATGCTGATTTATATGCGAAAAATTACGCTGTAATTTGATGATTTTCATTTTGGATTTTTATGAATTGAATTTTGATTTTTGTTAGGGACAAACACCGTTGGATGTGTCCGATGGAATTACTTTTGAATTGTTAAAAGATCTTAGAGAGAAACAACCTCCTGTTAAAGTAGAACAATTCGTTTTTGTTTTTGAAAGAGAAAATTTTGTATAAATGTTTGTATATAGACGTCTGTTAATGAAACGCCAGATAATATTCTTGCACCATGGAAAAGAAAGTATGTCGAGATAAGACGAAATATTTCAATCGCATATTTCAATGAAATTTATTATTTTAGAAATGTTCCATCTCGACCTAATGTCGAACATAAATCAATTCTTCGATCTGAATCACACAATGAGAATTTAGGTTCATTTTTCATATTTCAGTATAAATTATTTTTTTTATTAAATCCTATTCATATAGATAAAACAACGAAACCACCAAGTCCAGTGACTGTTGCACCACCATCGAATGCTGTTGCTCCAGTTCCACAGGTAAAATTGATTCGAAATGAATGTGCACGTGTGCTTATGAATGTGAATTAGCCTGTTTTAACCTCATCTTCACTTCCATTATCGCCTGATCAAGACGAAAATCTAACCAATGCTTCCCCCAGTATTAAGGTGAAATCGATTTGTTTTTTGCTTTTGGAAATCAAAAATTTGTTCTTTTTTTTGTTTTTTTAAAGGAAAAATTAAATAATCTTCAACGATCTTTACACGATTTAAGTAATCGATATTTGAAAACAAGTACAGACGAGGTAAATCAAAGCAAAAACTGATGACAAATCTCTGCTTTGTTTATTCGTGACTGAATGTTTTGTTGCTTTTGCATGTTGAATGTTGATTTGTTTGTTTTTGTTAATGTTAGTCGATAAATTCAACGAATAATCAATCAAATGAAAATTCATTTGAACAACAACAACAACAAAAATCGAAAGTAAATGTTGAGAAATCGACAACGAATTTGAATTCATCATCGGTAACTCGACCGACGACGATTGTTTCGACAACAAAATCCTCTCAACGAATATTTACAAATCCACTTCAATCTCTAACGACTAATCAGGATTTTAACAAATTCGTAAGATTTTCTTCGTGTTTTGCTTCGATTTCATTTTTTTTTAAAATTTTTTTGTTCAAATGAAATCAATTCGATTTATTGTTTCAGGAGAATTCAACGACGACAACAACACCAACAACGCCCTCAACAAATCAAAGTTTGGATGCGAAAATCAATCGAAGGTAAGAAAATAAAACTCAAATTCCAAAAGACAAAGCAAGAAACTTTATAGTTCAACTGAGATTCAGCCCGAAGTACCACCACGAAGGTATCTTTATTCGTTTTTATTTTTATTTAACCTTTGACTAACCAATAACTACATCCGACTTGTTCTAACCAGATCACTCGATTTCTTTCCTCACTTAGTTTCACTAGAAAATCCCAAAAGTGAAATCGAAAAGTAAATCAACATAATTGTCAATTGAATTTAGATGGGGAACATCATCGGACCGATCGACAGGCGATGCGTCGTTGCCAGTTGCGAATAACACCGGTCCGTATGTTCGTCGACGGTCGAATGGCAATGTTCAAGAATCTTCATCATCATCGAGTCCGTCGACTGTTGTCAGTGTAACGAGTTCAGTTCCATCGGCAACAGCCAATGTCACCGTTACATCAGATGATTCATTGAACGGACGAAGACGTTCGAATATTCCGCCGAACCGAGATGAAGAAGCCGAAGCACAACGAAAACATCGTTCGGCACAGGCGAGACGAGAACGACGTTCGACACAAAGTGTGACTGTCGATGATATCAAAGCTGCTGAACAGCAAATCAAAGATACAACTCTTCAAATTCCTCAGCCGATGAATAATCTCATTGAAAATAATAAAATCGGTTCGCCAACGAGTTCAGCGCACAATGAACACGATGTCGAAACTGAACGATTACAAAAACTCATCGAAGAGAAAAAAGATCAATCGAGAAGAACAAACGAGGTACGTCTCTTGATTGACAATCATTTACTTCAAATAAACAATCCACATACGTTTATCATTAGTTGACGAATACCAAAAAAATCCTTCGATTATTCGAATGATTTCCTCTTTTTTTTTTCGTTCTTTTCCTTTTTCTTTTTCTTTTCTTCATGCAACATTATCTCTCTTCTTGTCGATTATGCGCGTTTCTTTTTCTTCTTCTTCCTTTTTTGATCAAAGACATACATACGAAATCCATCGTATGTATTAGATAATTGAGTCTCTTTATATGCGTATATCTCGTCGAGCGTTTGTTCTCTCTCGTTCTTTGCGTGTATCCTCCTAGGACACAGTTATTTTCTTTCTCTTCAAAAAGCAAATCTATCTTCATAGGATACAACTGAGACGCTCGTTGATGGTTCGTCTTCAACTGTTGGCTCACGCCGTCTAAGATCAAGATTTACATCCGCTGACACTGACAGTAAAATAAACAAAACACACAAAAAAAAAGAACAAAATTCGATTTTCACGATTAGATTCTGTCCCATCAATCACAGCTAACGATTCACTTAATCTCGATTCTCAACAACAACAACAACAACCACGAAGAAGAACCAATCGTGTACATAATCAAAGGAAAAACACAGGAAGAATTATTTGGAACGACGTAAATTTGTTTTTCTCCTTTTGTCAATCGAATAAAAATATTGTTCTTTCATTTGCATTTTTTCGAACGAAAAGGAAACCAAAGAAGTCGAAATTCGTGATGATTCAACGGATTTAGTTCCGAAAACAAATTCGAACGAAGATTCACATCGATCTGACGATCAGAAATTGCAAGACAACGCTCAACAAACAACGAACCCATCGAGAAATCTTATTTCACGTTTCGAAAACAATTCGAATTCGATTACTAAAGATAACAATCCGAATCTCAATATTGCACAAAGAAATAACCGATCATTAAGTCAAGATCCAACGAAAAAACCAGTTACAGCGACGAGTTCATTGCCGATTACGAGTAGTAATAATCTAATTAATGGAATGGCGACTTCGACACCTTTTGCCGTGAAAAAAGATTCCAAAGAAAATTCGATTTTATCCCAAACGAATACCAACGATTCGATTGCGATTAAACGAGTAAACTTTCTTTTCTTTTTCTTTCTATTTTCGATTGAATTTGAAATTTGAATTAGTTGTACGATGAAGCCAAACAAAAAGTCGAACGATTAGAACGAGAAATTGCTGAACGTGATCAATTAATTGAAAAACTTGTACGTGTTATTTTATTTTCGAACTTTGTCTTTTGTTTTAAATTGTCATTTTTTTTGTCTAGAAAACTTCGCAGTACATCGAATCATCATTAGATAAACGAGTTTGTTCGAAAAAACTGAATTTTCAAATTGAAACGTTGTCTTTTTTTTCAAGGAAAAACGAGCTTATGAACGAAAAATATCTGAATTAGAAGAAGAATTAAAAGTAAAGACGAAATTTGTTTTTTCTATTTGAAAATCGAAATGAAACTTTGTAGAAAATGGACTCAATCAAAGCAGATAATACACGTTTAAAAGAAGAAAATGCTGCATTGATTCGTGTCATCAGTAAACTTTCGAAATGAAAAACAGAAAAAGAAAACCTTCAGAACAAACAAATCATTTGTGTGTGTCTGCGTGTGTGTGCTCTAGAGTGCTTCTTTTCTTTTCTCGTCTTGTTGTGCAATAGAGCCTTTCTTTGTTTTCTCTCTCTCTCTCTCTCTCTTTTTCTTCTCTTTTTTTGTATTATTCGAAAGAAATTAAGTCACTTGGTGCTACTGAAAAGATCGAGACAGATTAGCAAAACAGTGAAACCAACCAAACTTCATTTCATACACCATAGTTTTGCTTCAACAAATCTCGATTCGATTTGTGTGAAAAAACAAAATAAAATGAACATTTTTCTTTCTTTCTCTTTCTTCCTCTCATTTGAATAATAATAATAATAATAATAATAATAATGATAAGAATAATCTTTATTCGAAACGAAAAATACGATGAGATTTTCATAGATTATGAATCTTCTTATTCTTCTACATTTTGAAACCAAACAGAATGTAATTTTTCTTTCTTTTTTTTTTGTTTCTTTCGTTTCTCATTAAATTGCTCGTGGATTTTCTCTTTGATATCGTTCTATGCCTTAGACACAAATTCAAACGTGTGTGTGTGTGTCTGTCTTTCTCACGATTTTTCTCTCTCTTCTCTCTTTCTTCTCATGTATTTTATATTTCGCTTTGTTTCTTTTTTTTGCAATCAAATCAAAAAAAAACAAATACAAGACACGCACACATATTTATCAATTTCTTTTTTCAATCAAAAAAAGCTAAATTTGTCTTTTTCCAGAATTGATTTTGGTGAAAAAGATTCAGAAGAAAAAACATAGAAACTAAATCTAAAAACTAAAAATCTAAAGAAAATACATAACTCGAGAAGATATGATTCATGAAGAGAATTCAACAAACGATCAATCGGAATCAAAACCGGTACGAGCTTTTTGTTTGCTATCGTTTTCAATTTTGTTATTTTCGTGTTTAGTTATTTGCAGAAACAAAAATCTGTTCGATTTGTCTCGTTAGTGGAAGGTAAATGGACAAATGATTTTATCGATTTATTTGATTTGAAATAACTTTAGTACTGATGATAATGATCCAATAGTTTACTGTGATCGATGTGGAGTTATCGTTCATGAAAGTAGAGAAAAACGATTTTTTTTATTGATTTAAAATCGAAATTTGATTTGAATTATTTATGAAAGGTTGTTACAATGCAGATACATTAGATGATAAATCATCAGACTCATCATCTCCATCGGAATATTGGTTTTGTACGCCTTGTTTAGCACATGTCGATGATCCAGTAAAACAAAACACAATGAAAAACAAACGAATTTTATTGAATTTTGTGAATAGATTTGTGCGGTATGTCCGACACGAGATCGTTGTAGTCCATTTTGGCCAACATTAGAATCCAGTTGGGTTCATGTTGTTTGTGCTTTGGCTGTGCCTGGAGCTTTATTCTACGATGAACTTTTTTATACACCTGTTGATCTATCAAATATTTCTCCGCTTAAATTCGGAAATAAAGTTCGTCTCCTTTTCTTTTCGATTTTCTTCGATTTTGTGTTTGAAATAGATTTGTCATTTATGTGAATCTCGGTCAGGCGTAACTGTATCATGTGATGCTGGTTTATGTCCCAATGCATTTCATTTGTCATGTGCAAATAAAAATGGTTTACTACAGATTCGAGGAGAATTGGTACGTTGTAGGGGTGTTGAGATTTTCTACGCATAAACAATAATCTGTTATTTGCACAGAAAAAAAAACAGAATGTCTGGCAACATGACATTTCTTTCAATAAGTGAAAACAGATGTTATCAACAACCATTAGATAGTCAAATCTAGAATTCATCGAGTTTTTATCTTTGATTGTTTGTTTCTAGTCGAAAATTGAATGTGAATTATATTGTGTCACACATCAATCAGCAACGAATACTTATAAAAATATTCAACGAAATTATTCGATTTGTGAAGTTCAACAAAAAGAATTAGATCAACGAGAGAAATTAAATGTTTGTGTTTTCTCTTGGTTTTTTTGTTAAATCAAAATCAAATTTGTTTTCTTTTTTCCAGGAAGAAATTCGTCAGAGTTTAGATGATCATTATAAAGTTTATCAAAAACGTATCGAAACATTTCCACGTTTACCATGTCCAACTAAAACTCATCAAGCGAGGTTAATTCAACAAATAAAAAGTATTTCTTTTCGTAGAACTAAATTTTCTTAAAGATCATTGATGGTCGATACAATTGCATTGAAAAAATTCTTTGATAAAGCACAACGACTTCGTCCGAATCAATCGAATCTTGTCCCAACAAATCTTGATTTAACATCGCCAGATACCAATGCACTTTTAGCATTTACAGCAAATGAAGAAGAATTAAGTAGTATCAAACAAAAGATTCACGATGTACAAAACAAACTTCAACAACTCGAATCATCGAATACTGAAAAACAATTACAAGAACAACATAACAAAGTTTTTACTATTATTCTTATCGTCTTTTGTTTTTAATTGGTTTGTTTTTTAGCTTGAAATTGAACTTAAAAAAGAATATGACACTTTAGCAATATTAACAGAAAAATATAATCAATTCATTGAAATTTTTCAATTATTTAATTGTCAATTAAAAGATGAAACATTAAATCAATTTGCAAATAATAAACCACAACAAATTTCTACAACATCAACTCCACCTCCAACAACAGCGACAACAACAACAGAATTTCAATGGTTCGATAGTTCATTCAATTCAAAATTTAAGATTTCTTTTTCCTTGTCTTTTTCAATAAAATTAGTTGTTCAGTTTGTAATGAAACTAATCGTTCAAATCCGATGATAAAATGTTACAATTGTCAATTATCGTTTCATGGTGATTGTTTAAAACCACCGATGCCTTCGAAAACATTGAATTTAATGTTAACAGAAACGAAAAAATATCAATGGTAAATTTTATTTTCAAATTTAACTTCTGAAAATACGAAAGATTTCGTTTTGAAAAGGCAATGTGCCGCTTGTGTTAATGCTCAACAAGAGGAACTTGATCAATGTAATATTGATGTCGACCAGCCGAGACAAATTCGACCGAGAAAAACAAACGAACTTGTTCTACGAGAATCGCTTAATAAAGTAAACTAACTTTGTCATTTCGATTTTCAAAGAACAAATCTTATTTTTAGTTTGGTTCGTCGAGAAAACGAAAAAGTGAAAAGACAACGGAAAATAAAAAATCAAAGAAACAAAGACAAAGTTCATTAAGTGAACAAACATCGATAAGTAATGTAAGTCGAACAGATGTTATTCAACAATTATTTTCAAGAACAACAACAGATTTTACGGATTCGTCAACGATAAAAAGGTTTCATCGTTTTTGGAGAATTTGTCTTTGAATTTGAATTGCAAATCATTTAGTTCGAGTGATCAACAATCGAGTGAGAATTCGTTTCAAACGCCAGTTCGATCAAAATCGTTGACCACCGATCGACAAACACCGAAAATATTCAAACAAAAAGCTCTATCAGTTCCAACAACAAAACCAACGGACAAAATTGAAAAGAAAAAACGTCAAACAATCAAAAACGAGGATTTGTCGATTTTCGATTTTTCTGATGACGATCAATTAACTTCAAGCGAAACAATTCAACTCCGTTCAACAATCAATCAGGATCAACAAGAAAAACCGAAGAAAACAAATCGACGATCAACAGTCAAAGTTCAAAATGAAGTTCCTGAAGATGCTTTATGCAAAGAATGTTCCAAACAAGGAACATCACAAACTATGACTGAGTAATTTCAACAGGAAATCATTTATTTATTTATTTGAAACGTTTTTCTATTGAATAGTTGTGATAAATGTAAAGATTTTTATCATTTTTCTTGTTGTGTTCCACCGTTAACATCGTTTCCAAAACGACGAAATTATGGTTGGACATGCCATCGTTGTAATGAAGAAAGTGAACACGAACATTCAGAAGAAATCAAGTCAAATAAAGTATTGATTTTGTTCATTCGTGGAGATCTGCATGTTTATCTTTTAGAATTTCAAACGTGAACGAAAAATTCCTAATCAATCAGATGAAACAAATGTGTCAATGGAAGATTAATTCTACAAAAAAATCTTCATGTGTTGTATTTTGTGTTCTTTTTTTTATTGAATATTAAAACGAAGCATTCGACTTGGAAATATCACATGAAATGATAATACACAGAGGCAATTCGATCAAGCATTTTTCTCAAATAACATTTCATAGAAAGACGAATCATTTGCTGACGCGGCCTATTCAGACGACGAGCAAATTATAACCGATTATGTTGTATTAGTGTTTTGAATTTGATTCATTCGTTGACTATGGATACTTATTCCATTTCTCATTTTCTCCATATATCTCATCAATTTCGATCTCATTTTTCATCTGTATGAAAACTTTCACTACATCGTTGCCCCACTTGTGGAAAAGTAATGGATTAATTCGCAAGATTAGAGCTAAGAACGGGAGAGAACGATTTTCTTTCTACTGATTATCGCTGGAGAATGATCTTTAAGGATTGAATAAGGATTTTTCAATAGATCAGATGATAAATTCAGTTTTCAGTCATGACGGATTTTTAGTGAAATAATTCTATTGAAAACTTCTCGGAGCTCGTCATTTACAGATTTCATCGCATTTGTAGCATCACGGTTCATTTGCACAGGTTGTTGATTTGTGTTCGAATTGTTAGTATCTAAAGCAGTGTGATCAGTGATTGAATTATTTCAACACTTAAGAGGCAAAGACATCTCCTCTCTCTTTAAGTCATTTGAATCAGTCCGTTTTCGGCGAAAAACGAAATATGACGGAAGAAGCAGTGTTCTATGTCGAACCGCATTGTCAATATTTTCTTTCCGTACTTGTATTAATAAAACATTTGTTCTATCTATTTCAAATTGAGAACATTCGTACGTTAATTTAATTCAGCTTTTGTTTTTCGTCAAATCGTATATTGACAATGAAATTTCTGTTAATTTATTACTACGTCATAGACATGGGAGCACTCATCTGGTTTAAAGATATGAGTTCAGATCACTTTTGTGAAAGTGAAATTTTCAACAAAGTTTATCGATGAAACTCGTCGAGACATTGCTTTGTTTCCAAATATTGTTAGTATTCAATTGTTTGTTTGTTAATGGTGATCGTCGTTTAGTCTATCATTTGAATGTATCCTATGCTCAAAATTCATCATCAATTGTTTTAATAAATAATCAAATGCCAGGTCCATTAATTGAAGCTGAACTGAATGATATATTAGTCATTCATGTTCGTAATAATTTACCTGCAAATGAACGATTTGTTATACATTTTCATGGTTTACATTTTCGTCAAACACCTCAAATGGATGGAGTTGCTTATGTAACACAAATGCCCATTGAAAGTCAACATGAATTTACTTATACATTTCGAGCTTATCCTGCTGGTTCACATTTTTATCATTCACATTCTGGTTTACAATCGGTAACTGCATTTGGTGGAATTATTGTGCATAATCATAGAAAACGACCATGGAATGCATCGGAAATTTCAACAGGACCCTTATTTTTCTCGGATTTGTAGGTTAAACCTGATCGTCATGCACAAGAACATAATCTATTAGCATCACCATTTATTTGGCAAGGTGAACCACATCATTTATTAATAAATGGTCAGCGAGATTTTGTTTTAAGCGTTGATCCAAATAAAACATATTTACTGCGATTAATCGGTGCAACAACATTATCAACAATTGTTTTTGGTATTGATGATCATCTCATGACAGTAGTTGAAGTTGATGGAACACTAATTCGACCAATCAATGTCACTTCGATTGAATTATCATCGGGTCAAAGATACGCTGTTTTACTTCATACAAAACCACAAGTTAACAGAATTTATCTTATGCAAATATCAATCCGTTGGCGAACAATTGTTAACGGTTCGAAGTAAATCAATTTCAACTAACAGAGAGAAAACAAAACTCGTGTTTTAGCTGTACCGGTATATTAAAATATAGTACAATATCTGAAATTCCAAAAAATCTAACATCTTTTCCTCATCCATTATTATCCAGTGAAACAGATTTACTTTCATTCGCGATGAATAATTCATTTGAAACATTATTCGATTCCGAACAAATGCCAATACGATCAGCTGATAAAGAAATTTATTTGCTTGGTCATCAAGCTCGTACATCGGATGGTTTAGGTATGAGATGGTTAATGAATAATGCATCGTTAGATGAACTTTATTTATCAACTTTAACAAATTATTTATTAATTGATCTTTATCATGGAAATAATCGAACAATACCAATTCATTCAACGTATTCTCTTGCAAAAAATCAATTAATTGATATTATTTTACAGAATACAGTTGCTGTCAGTGGTATTTGTGAATCACATCCATTTCATTTACATGGACATAAATTTTGGATACATTCACAAGGTGAAGGTTTATATAACCCAACACAACCTGTAAAACGACCTATTCTACGTGATACATTAACACTTTATGCAACATCTTTTTCTGATTTAGCACCCGATCGATCGACAACAAATTATTTAAAACCTTGTGGTTGGACGAAATTACGTTTCATTGCCGATAATCCTGGTTTATGGTTATTACATTGTCATATTGGTTCACATGTCTACATGGGAATGAACATTTTAATTCAAGAAGATATCGAACATTTATCTATCAATTATTTATCTAAATCTTAATTTCAATAAAACAAAACAAAACACACACAGGTTGACAAGAAATTTAAACACTTGAAATGATTTGTTCAGGAGAAATACGATGACAGAAACCCTTTTTCATTGAATTGATGAGAAGATATATTGAAATAGATATTGGACAAATATCAATAAGAATTATTGAAATATATGTTGTACCTGGAAAATGTTCTAATGATGATGAATACAATTGACTGTAGATTTGAATATGTCCTTTGAAAAAGTAAATTTTTAGATTTTTTAAATGAAAATCAATCTTCTTTACCGAAAATAATCAAAAGTATTAAAAAGATAAATAATACGTATTCGATTATTTCGAATATTTTTAAACTAAGAAAATGTTCTCGATTTAAACGATCGCAAAGTAACGACGCGAGAAGAATTAAAACGATAAATGAAAACCAAATTTTCGATATTGAAAATGAATATTGATCATTCGAATGATGAACTGATTCGTTTAGATACGTTAAAATTGTCAAGCAAACAAATAATAAACTATAAATTAATTTTAATAAAATAATCCAACGACGAATTTCTATTTCAATTCACTTTTCATTCAAAAGAAATCTTTTTCAAATCTACAAACTTTCATATTTTCGCCAACGATTCTGTTTGAATGATAAACGACGTCGTGCACTTTTCACAACATGGACTCGTTTCATTCGAACTTAAATTCAAACGAAATTAATTTCTATGCAGTCAAAATCAATGATTTACTTGGAATAAGATCGAACATTAGTTTAACTTTTGATTAGATTCTTACAAATAAAGAAACGAAATGAATAGACGTACGTACGTATATATACGTAGATTTTAATCTCCTACTGAGACAATCATCATCAATTCTTAAGACTTTTTATTGATTACATAAGAAGATATTCATTTCAAACAGAACACACACACACACAAAACAGAAAAAGAAATCGTCAGATATTTGAATTTACTTGTCTATTTATCAAATTCGTAGTAAATGTGTCGTCATAAAATCTTGATAAATTTGATTAACGTGATTTCGAATAAAAACGCTCTGTTTTTTGTCTTTGACTATTGTTGAACAGTAATGATCGATCAAAATGAGTGAGTCTCCCCCACTGATACAATTAGCAATTCTTAATCGTTACATAAGATTCTTTTTCTGATTAGATGTAGAGCAAATATTTATTAAAAACTAAACGTTAAATGATCCTTGTAATTTGACATCATTGCTATCAGCTGAAGTCGAAACGAAAACGGTATATTTTCCTTGAGCAACAATCCATTTTTGTTGAACAACATTCCAATAGGAAATCTCTCGTTGTGATAAAGTTAGAGTGACTGTTTTCGATTGACCAGCATCGAGATAAATTCTTTCAAAATCACGAAGAATTTTCGGTGGTTGTTGAGCTTCGTCAGGAAAATTGACGTATAATTGTGCAACTTCTGAACCTTGAACAGTTCCCGTATTGGTAATTGTAAATGTTATTGTATAAATCGGTTCATAGAAATGTAACAAATCTTTGTTATTATACGATGAAATTGGGCGTTGTCGACGGAAAGATTTTGCAACAATTTCATTGTTTTCCGATGCTTTGGAAATAAATAACGACGAAAAAGAAAATGTCGTATAAGACAATCCAAATCCAAAATAAAATCGTGGTTTTATATTAAATTTATCGAAATGTCGATAATCCAAGAAAACACCTTCGGTATAATTTGAATTATACGAATCTGTTGTAATATTCGTTCCATAATCTGCATCATTTTTAGCTAAAGTAAAAACTAATTTTCCACCTGGATTATAATTTCCAAAGAGAATATCAATTAAAGCTGGTCCATATTCAATTCCCGGTAAACCCGACCAAAGAACACTCGTTACATTTGGATGATCAATCCACGATTCTAAATTCAATTGAGCAACACTATTTACGATGACAATAGTTGATGAACATCGACCAGCAACTGTATTCACTAATCGATCACCATCGTGATACGCCGAGAGATTTTGTCGATCTCGGCCTTCGGATGACCAAGCATTGATAAAAACTAAACAATGTCCACCGATAAATGTCGCTGTTTGTAGTGATTGATTGATTGCATTGTAATCATCTTGATCGAGAACATATTGAACATCTAAATGAGCATCTCGAGCTTTTTCGAGAAATGATGTTAATGGATCGAGAAAATAGGTTGGATTTACGAATCCCGAGCCACCACCTTGATAAAGTGCTCCATCGATTCCAAGAACACCACGAGGATGTGTGCCGTCTTGTTGACGACCTGCTGCTGATCCGTAAATTGAAAAAAACTTATCCGAATTACTATTCAATGGTAATGTATTTCGAACATTTTTCAATAGAATAAATCCTGCACGACCAACTTCTCGATTGACAATATAATGATCAGATGTTGCATCGAAACTTAAGTTTAACGGAGGAAAATTTTGATCTTGACCAAGTAGAAAATACGGAGCTAGAATTCGAACAACCATATCAGTTATTCGTGCTTCTGATATTGATCCATTTTGAACACCGGGAAGTAAAGCAAGACCCATTAAATTATCATGACCTGGCATATCAATATCTAAACCATTTAATGCCGATGGAAGACCAGTTTTCGTAGCTCCCCAATCGGACATAACATTGCCTTGAAAAGCTAATTCACCTTTCAAAAGTCCATTTAATGTTTTATCATTTTGACAAGCTTGTGTTCCATTAACTTGATTATATGAACACATAACTGAACCTGTACCTGCTGCAACACTATCAGCAAATGGCCATAAATAGATTTCATGCATTGTTTTATCATCTAAATTTGCTGAATAACCTTGACTTGGTCCTGTAGCTGGATGGTATGTTCGATTCGATTCTTGTTCATTGCAAATATAATGTTTAGCTGTTGCAACAACGCCTTGATCTTGAACACCTTGAACATAATAATAAGAATTTTCACCTGAAAGATACGGATCTGCACCAAATCCTTCCCAATTTCGACCATGAAGAGCATTTCGATCGATATTCATCATTGGACCTAAAGCAAAATGAACGCCTTTGCCTCGAAATTCCTCGCCAATAGCTGCTGCTCGTCGATAGAATAAATCTCGATCCCATGTTGCTGCTGTTTGTATTCCAGCAGTAAATGCCGTTGCAAATGCAACACTATCGCCTGGACCCGATGGAGAATCCAAAAAACACAGACCACCAAAACTTAAATGTGGCACTGGAGACACAAATCCTGCGCAATGACCGCCAACACCTCCAGTCATATTACATCTCTCTTCTAATGTCATTTGATTTGCGAAAGATTTAGCCATGGCTATGGCTTCGTCCCATGTTCGACGGACAAACTGTTGATTTCCATTCGATTGACTCAACAACACATTCAAAGTTAATAGCAAAACGAATGCAAAGTATGTATTCATCTTCTCAACAATAGTTTCTTCGTTTTTTCAAAATATTTTTTCGTTTCATTTTATATATACGTGTACTACTTATCAATGATGTACCACAAGAATCTTATCTGTTGACTTTGGTTAAGAACAAAACTTTTTCTTTTTCTTCTTCTTCGAAAAGAAAAACGATTAGTTCATGTAAATAACGTATCGAAAATGTCGCTAAATATACTTTTTCCGTTCGTTGTGTTGTGTGTCTACGACTAAATAACTATGGAATGCCTCGATTCTTTCGTTTCTCTAAGAGAAAAATCAAAATATTCGTCGGACTAAATTCCAACCGACAAAATCATTAACCATCATCGTCGAAGTTGTATTAACACGAAACGACGACATTACAATAATCAAGAAGAAGAAAACAAAAAAACTTGTGTCTGAGCAAATTCTAATTGAAAAATGGAAGAAAATATATCATCAACTACGCTGATTGATATTTCGCGCTACTGTTCGAGCATTGCAGTAAAACTCGTTCGGCTTCTTTTTCCATTGATAAAACGTTTTTTTTTTTGTTTTTGTAATTTGTAGGATGGTGATATTTGGTCATCATCTCAATCATCATGTTCTCGATCGCCAGTGCAAAGATTGTTTTCTCCAACAGGAACTCGTTCAACAGATTCTGATTCACCGATTTTACCATCATTACCACTTCCACCTGTTGATTGGTCTCTCTCGTCATCGTTTGCTAATATTGATCTCAATCTTCCATCAGTTTGGTCGACAACGATTTCATCTCAACATCAACCATGCGTACAGAAACTTTGTTTTCTCTTTTTTGATTCGATTCAATTTTTTCTTTATTTTATTTTAGAATTGTTGTCGTTGTACAAATAAAAAAGAGAAATTACAACATCGAATTCATTCTCGTTTGAATAAAGAAGATAAACAGACGTTACCACCCATTCAACGACCATCGCCTGCTCGAACTGTAGGATAACAAAAAACAATCCATTGAAAATATTGATTTTGTTTGTTTGAAGAGTACACCATCATCTTCAATACATATGTTTGATCATGATGATGAAGATGATGATGATGGAACGTTACGTTTACATGTTTCAAATATTCCATTTACCTGGTCCAAAGAAAAATTAGCTGAAGTTTTTGGGGTTTGTCGAATAAAAAAGAAAAACAAACAAATGATGTTAATCTTTGTGTTTCGAATAGAAATATGGAACAACATTTGATGTTGAAGTTGTTTACAATGAACGTGGATCAAAAGTAAAATCTCGTTTTTTTTTTATTTTTTGAAATTGAAAGTGAAATTTTGAAAAGGGTTTTGGTTTTGTAACATTTCTTGCAAAGAAAGATGGTCTCGAAGCAAAACGACGAATGGACAGAGAAATTGTTGATGGACGACGATTAGTTGTTAATTTTGCTAAACCAAAACAGAAAACATCAAATCCAACAAAAGAACATTCGACAAACAATTTTCATTGGAAAACCAATAGTTCAAACGAACGTTCGCAACGTTCGGTCAATGTCAATTATCAATCATTGGGTTTTTCCACGCCACCAACAGCTCGTCGACAACATTTGTCTGGTTTTTCATCACTTTCATCAACACCAACACGACCAACAACGACAACAACAACAACGAATAATTATCATCGTTATTATTTATAAACAATTTTTTTTTCGTCATGTAAATTCAACTTTCGTTTGTTTTTTTTTTGTATTTTATTTGAGTGTGTGTTCATATTTATTTGAAAGGCTACAAATTAGATTCGAAATAATTTATGTTAATACGTGTTTGTTTCTTTTCTTTTGTATAATTGATTTAGTTAGGATTTAGGTAATGAATATCTATCCACTTCTCTTTTTTTCGTGTTCATTTCTTCTTCTTCTTCTTCTTCTGAACCAAAACGAATTGAAACTATTTCGTTTTCTGTTTTACGAGATTTATTATTATTATTATTATTACACTAACTGAGGACGTGATTACGAAACGAATTAATGAAAACAAATAAAAATCTGATGAACATAAAAACAAACTCTATTTCTTTTGTTCTGTATATAAAATCATTGTATTTTTATTTGATGTCAACCAATTACATTGTAGTATATCCACACGCTGGACATCGTTGTTCAGTTAATAAAAATAAACAAATAAGACCAAGTGGAAAGAAAATAATACAACATATAATACCCAGAATAGTTATATTTGTGTCAAGATTTGCTTGCTAAAATGTTCAATAGATGATTTTCTTGTCTTCTGATTGAATGATGAATCTTACATGACATGCTGGGCAATTGCCCACGTGTTGAACAACAATTATTGGTGTGCCCTGCATTTTTACACAAATTCTCTCTTGGTTTTATCGCTAGGAAGAGTCAAGTTGCGAAAAATAAGAATTTATCGGTCTTTTTATACTCAAAAAGTGAATCATAAGACATAAAGATACTGCGTATCTTTCGTTTTTGTTGCTTATCAAGAAATTTTGAAAACATCATGCGTCCGAATTTAGTCGAGATGTTCGTTTTATCTGTGCTGTATTTTGTTTGTAAATAAATGAAATTGATGAATACGAAAGAGAGAAAAACAAACAACAGAATCCGTTTATTGGTGAACATCAATTAGTTCAATTTTATAAAATTGAGATTTTTTTTTCTTTTTTAGAAAAACAACAAAAAAATGTTTTTTTTTTCTGATTTATTTCGAAATAATTCGAAAGAAAAAATAAATTTCATAACGACTAGCATTCCATTTCCAATTGATCACTAAAACAAAAAACAAAAATAGAACAAAAACAAAATTCTCAAATATTGACTTTGATTCGTTTTCGTTTGACTGATGAACTTTCATTAACACTTGTTGACAACGATAGATTTGTTTTATTATTTATCTGAGATTGAATTTCTTGTGATGACAACTAACCGAAAAGAACAATAACAACAACAACAATTGAAATCAAATTGAAACATCGAATTTTACTTGAAAAAATGGAAGAATTTGATTGAACACAAGTTTAGCTGCCTTGTGAACATGATGATGACGTGGATTGTATTTCATTGCATTATATAACATTAAATAGATATCTTTTTTAAAGTAATCCTTCGATGGATAATGATTGGATTCGAGATTTTTTCGAATTGTGTCCAACGCAATTGGATGTCGAATGTATTTGTGATATTTAGGCGCGATTTCATCGGTGATTTCATGTTCGAACAGATATCCTTGTCTAGAAAAGAAGAAGAAACGAAATGGTTCTTTGAATGAAAAATTCAATCGATTCGAACTTGTGAACGAGAATATATTGAATAATTGCCATTGATTGCGATTCCCAACAATTGGGATTTTCTGCGATCATTGCCGAGAATCTAGATTTGTCAAATCAATATTTCTTTTGATTTTTCTACAAATTAAAAACAAACTTTCGAGATTTTTCTTCTTCTTGTTCGACTTGAAGATTTGGAACTGAACGTGTGTTGATCGATCTTCTTGTCATCGGCGTCGTTGTCGATTGTTGTTTGTTTTGATCAATCGATGGCGAAGTCTCATGTTGATTCGAATTTTCCAAGTCAATTTCTTCTTTATTTTCTTCGTTTCCTCTTCGTTTGAGTTTGTTCTTCGTATTTAAATTCGGATTCGATTGAATCGAATTCTTCGGTGAAAAATAAACGTGATATTTTTGTGTTGTTGTTGTTGGAATAACCTAATTTTCGGTTGTTGTTATTGTTGTTTTTTCGTTTGAAATGAAATGTTTACTTTGATAGTTTCTGTTTTGGTTTCTGAATTTGTTCGAGAAGATGAATTTGATTCTGACGTTGGACAAGAATGAAGAAATTGATCTGTCGACGAAGATTCAATTGGATTTGAACACGATGAATCTTTGTCAGGTAGATTTTCATTTGAACTCAACATTTCTTCTTTCTCTTCTTTGATTTCAATCGGTTCGAGTTTAGGATTTTGCTCATTTTCATCGGTTAAACTCAATTGATTTTCATTGCTTTCATTTTCTATAATTACCTTTTTTGAGAGAAAACAAAAAACCAAACTGTTCGTTTTAGGAAAAATAGCCTTGAAATGTGAATACTTGAGATTGATTTTCATTGATATTCGATTGATCTTTTGGTTGAGAATGATTGTCAAGATTTGTCAATGAAGATGTCGAAGGAATCGAATTGGTTTTCAAATGAATCGTCGATTGAAATTGAAGATAAAATTCTTGTAATTTCCTTCGATTTTCTTTCAATTGCTCAGTTAATTCTTTCTCATAGAGAATTTTCAATTTCTTCCAAATAAATTTCGCTAAAGGAATTTTCAGATTCGTTACCGAATTGGTTTCCATCCATTCGGATTTATATAAATCAACAAGATATTTGTAAATTTGTTTACAATTCTAAATTCAGATTTTTCAAAAAAAAAAAAAAAACGATACGAAAATTTGCAAAGTCAAAATGATTCGAACTTTAATTGAATAACGTCCTTCTTTTTTGGTTTGAAATGTTTTCTGCAGATGATTGGAAATCATTGGCCAACTTTCAGGTTGATCGCCAAATTCCAAAATATCAGAAAACAGACCGATTTTCTCTTTATTCGACCAATCAATTGACATCTACAAAAAGAAGACGAAGACGAATATTTATAATTATTATTATTATTATTATTCAATAGATTTATTTCTGTTTTCGCTTTTTAAACATTCTGAATTTCAAATTGATTTACAAATTTAAAAAAAAAGAAGAAAAAGTTCGTTTGTTCTCATGGATCTTCCAATTTGCCCGTTGAAATTTCGAGTAATTTGGGAAATCTCAATTGTTTTTGTTCCAATTTGTCTTGCATATACGTCGCCATTCGAACGAGCATCGAAAGATCCGATTCCGATTGATCATTTTGATAGATAAGTAATGCACTATTGATTTGATTGGCAACTTGTTGTCGATGTGAGATTTGCATCAAATAACCATACGGAGATTCCAATGGTTTATCGAAAACAAGTAGAGCCATGGTTTTTTCCAATTCTTGTCTCATTAATAATTCTTCTTCGGCGAATTCAGCTAAATGAATTTGAGCGTAGGTCAACGCTTCGTCGATGGAATTTAAACGAATTAATTCGATTAAATGTTGTTGCTAAACAATCAATCGATGAAAATCAGTTTCAGTTTGGTTTTTTACTTTTAAATGAAAAGCTAATTGTCGATTTTGATCGAGTAGTTCAGGAGCTTTTCGATTGATTAAATTGATTGCTTCTTCGATTTTTCCGCTTTCGATCGATTCACGAATTTTTAAACGTTCGTCAAGTGAAGTTAAATCAACGTTATTCAACGAGATTCCGGCTTCTTCTGCAAATTTCTCAGCTGCTTCTTTGAAACCTTCTACAAAAGACAAACAAACAAAACAATAAAAATTCACTAGAACTCAAAATCTCTTTGACCAGTAACAAGATAATTGATAATCAATCGATTCAATGTCGATCTTTCCAAACGTTGTTGTTCAATGGCTTCCATCCATTCAGCTTTCGTTGCTGTATGATGGATCGGTGTGAGAACATGACCTTCGGATGTCGATGAGGTCGACGAAGTGTTTGACACGGCCATTGCTGCTGCTACAGCTGCCTATTTCAAATCAACAGATTTCACATTTACAAATCAACAAAACAAAGCGTTTTTCTTACGGCTGCAGCTGCCTGAAGTGGTTGAGCGAAATGTGCATGCATTGATGTTTGAAATGACTTGGAATTGAACTTGATTAGATCAATGGAAGAAAAAATCAAATGAACTGAAAAATCAGCAAAACTAGAGGACAAACGAAATATCCAATGACAAACAATGATTCTTTCAAATAACCAACTATTCATTCTTTTATTGAGAACAAGCGACATCTTTCGAGATTGTTGTTTTATTTTGATAACAAAAAGAAAAAGAAAAGCACGATTAACATAATGAAATATGTTTTTTTCTAAGATTCTAAGTAGTGATTTATTGTTTTAAATACATTTTTGAATTGTAGAATTTTGAAAGATTCAATGAGCCCAAGCTTCGAGTTCGCGTAATTCTTGTGATTGATTATTTTCTTTAGTTGCATTATTTGCTGAAATTGGAACATCAGGCAATGGACCAATTTTCATCATATCATCTTTGATTTCTTCTTGAGCTAATAATTCTAATTCTCGTTCTAATTCAGCGTCATTATACAAATCTGACGAGCCGATTGGCGATGAAATTGCATTTGCTATTTCTTCAGCTAAAACAAAAAAAAAGTCAAATTCGATCGAGAAAACATCCGTTTGATCTCTTACCAACAGTATGTTGTTCAGATAAATCGTCCATTAAATCGTGAACTTGATCGACATCTAGATTTTGATTTGTTTTCTTAAGTGCACTCGCTGCTTGTCTCATCACATGAAGAACATCCATGTTTGTCGATGCATTTTGTAGATATTCTCGTTGTGTTTCCAAAGTTGTTAGAGTTCCGTCGAGTTGAATGAGAGTTTTTTCGAATTTTTTCTTTCGTTTCAACGCCATCAATGCTCCTCGTTTGTTTCCTTGTTTTGAACAACGAATTGCCGTTTGTTTTTCTTCGTCAATTTGAGATTCGAGATGTTGCTGTTTTTTATTGAGCATTTCTTCGACATCAGTTAAACGTCGAATTGCATCCGATGATGACACATTTTTTGTATCGTCTTTTTTCGAACCAAAATCAAATAAACGTTGAAATGCATTGATCGGCATTTTGTTTTTGTTTTTGCTAATAAACAGATAACGATAGAATAGAAAGAGAGAGAGAGAGAGAGAAGAGAAAAACACTATTATTTATTATCCATCTACATGCATTCGACGAACGAACGATATTCACTTGTTCGTTGTTATCGATTGAACATTTTCTGAGATTTATTTTTTGAAAAATGTTTTTTTTTTCGTATTTTTTATTAAATTTCGAAGAAACAATGTGAATTTAATTGAGAGATTGAAAAAAAAACAAAATGATTCAATAGAGGTCATCTTTATCGTTCATCAACGAAATGAGAATGGCGCTTCTTCATACTGAAACCTAGTCAATGTTTCTGCGAGAAGATTTAACTGCTTTCATGTTGGATTTTTCACGTTTCACATGAAAGAAAATCAATGACGGAGAATACATTCAAGGTCTAATTAGAAGTTTATTCTTTGGATAATTTTAGCCGGATTATAAAAGTCACTTTTTGTACTTGGAAAATCTCCTAGTGATAATACGTTTCAATACGAGATTAATTTCAATTGAACAAAATTATCCTAGGAAAAAGAGAGAAAAACTCTATATTATCAGTTTTTTTTTACAAACAACAAGTCCGTACGCACACATACCTTTTCATCTACAAAACGTAAAAGTGGATTCAATAACGATGGAAGCAAATGAATTAATGATTATTGTTGGTCTAATCATGTTTATACTTGGTTCAATTGGAAATCTTTTAAGTATTTATGTTTTTTTTATGTGGTCACTTTCTCATTCAGGACCAGCTGGTCATCGTTCCAATCAAACAAATAACAGTCCGTTGTATTTATTTGTTTCATCAATTGCAAATTTGATCATAATTATCTATGCATTATTAACTCGAATATTATTCGATGGGTTCAATCACACAATTACAACATCAAACATATTTCTTCTTTGTAAATTTCGATATTTTACTTTACATACATTGGATTTAATCTCGATCGTCTGTTTTTGTTTGGCAACATTCGATCGTTATTTAATAACATCTCGAAGTGTTCAAATGAGACAACGAAGTACAACAAAAAAGAAGACGATGTTAATTATACTTGGCATCATTATCTTGTTTAGTCTTCATAGTATTCCAATTGGAATTTATTTTAATCTAACAACTACAGGTCAATGCGTTCTAAATGATCCGATTTATTCGTACTATTATTTATTTGCATTTCAAGTTGTTCTTCGAGGAATAATTCCAATCATTGTTTTATCAATTCTTGGTCCATTGACATTTCGAAATTTACGAATTCTTCAACATCAAACTCATGGTCATTCGAATCATGATAAACAAATATCTCGAATGTTGCTTTTCATGTCATTTGCCATTGTCGTATCTTCGATTCCTTATTGTATCGAACAGATTTATGATGTTATGTTTGCTCAAACTAGTTCGGGACAATCGTCAACACCTTTTCTTTTTCATGTTATTGCAATGATTTTATTTTATACAAATCCTGTCTTTAGTTTTTATATTTACTTTTTTTCTACACCGAATTTTCGTCATCAAATACAAAAAATGTTTCATCGTAATCAACATGTTTTTCCCGTTGCCCATGAACAAACACATTTACCAGCATCAATGCATAAAATTCATTGACATTTTATATTTATTCAACTTTCTTTTCCTAATTAAAAATAAAACTGAACTAGAGAATCATTTTCCGATTGAATTTCCGAGTACAAACTTCGAGAAATTCAAATGCTTCTAATTAAGAACAAAAAGCAGAGGACGTTAGTAACCGTTCGTTCATGTAGATTACTTATCATTCGTAGAAACAAGTATACCATTCAAAAATCGCCATCAGTTACAAATATAAATTTAATCTAGTCTTTTTTTCGTTTCTTTTTTATTTTATTAAAAACCTGTTGAGATTGAATTGAAGAAAAAGAAATCATGTCGAAATATTTGATTGTTGTTGGTTTATTGATGATCGTGATTGTTAGTTGTTTAGCCGAGGAACGATTACAAATCGGTATAAAAAAGAAAGCTGAAAAATGCGATGTCAAATCAAAGAAAGGTGATCGTCTTCATATGCATTATACTGTAAGTTATTCACAAATATTTCGATGTCTTCTTGTTTCGAAATCTATTTTTGTTATATAAAAGGGTACTTTGAAATCGAATGGAAAAAAATTCGACTCAAGTCGTGATCGTGGTGACCCGTTTGTTTTCACTCTTGGTACTGGTCAAGTTATTAAAGGATGGGATCAAGGTTTACTTAAGTAAGACAAATAACAATTAGCAAAAATCCAATAATAAGAAATTGAAATTGATTTTAGTATGTGTGAAGGTGAACAACGTAAATTAGTTATTCCACCATCACTTGGTTATGGTGATCGTGGTGCTGGTAGCGATATTCCGGGTGGTGCAACGCTCGTTTTCGAGGTTGAACTCGTTAAAATCGAACGAGGAAACAATGACCTTTAATTTTTAAAGATTATTTCGACTTTTTTTCCATCTTTTTTTTTTTAAAAAAAAACTTTATCTTGATCGAAAATTTGTTGATTTTCTTTGTTTCTATTAGAATAAACATCTTAGTAAGATTTATCTCTGATTGACATTTTATTATTTTAAAAGTAAAATCGAAAAAGAAAAAAAAAACGTGATTGTTTGTTTGTTATGTATTTTTGAAGGCGAAGAATGAGAAATGATTGTTAGTTGCAACTTGAGAGAATTCCAATAGCAACATCGACAAACATTTATTTATATGATGAGAACTTTCTTTTTCTCTTTGCGTTCTCTTTCTTTTTTCAAATGAAGTACAACTGAGAAACAGAAGTGCAAAAAATCAGTTGAAAATGGCAACAACAACAAAAGGAGGAACAATCAATTCCATACCACGTGTTAATAGTGTTCATTCGAGTTTAGGAACTCATGCGCCTTTAAATACGCCAACAAGACGTTTCTATGGTTCATTACATCAAACTGAAATTGTCGAACCCGGTGTGCCTAATCCAAATGTTTATGTTGTTCAACCATTTAAAAATGCTTCCGTCCCAAAAGATTTTGTTTATGCAAAAAAAGTTAATAATTTATTTAAAAAAAAACAACAACGGAGAAATGATTTGTCTCTGCTTTAGAATGCTCCTAATCCAGCCGAGAATCTTCTCAATTCAACTGTTGATTTAATTAATCATTTTAGCACTTGTTACGAAGCAGTTAAACAACAATTACAAGAAGAAAAAACAAAAGAAAGAGAAAGTGTTTTATTCAGTCGATCTATGACTATGAATGGAACTCTTCCAACGACGAGTAGAAATACAACACATAAACCACTAAAACAAGCGAGGTCAATTATCGAGAAAATATCATTCACAGATAATTCGAATGATTTTATTTTAATAGACTTCGACCTTTAGTTCTTCATGAAAATCAACTTGGTCGAAATAAGACTCAACGAAATCATTGTATGGGCATTTTACCAGGTAGTTCGAGTTGAATATTAGAAATCAAAATTATTATTCATCATTTTGTCAACTAGTTCCAATACCAAAAGCGGATGAATTAACTGAAGTTTATAAAGAAAAACTTCGATTATTAAGAAAATTAAAACCTCAATATTTTGATAATCAAGGAAATTTAATATCAAATAATCGACCACGAACATTTTCTCAAAATCCATCATCAGCTCCATCTTCGAAAAAGTCAATTTCATTTTAATAATCAAATTCAACGAATATTTTTATTCACATTAAATAGATCAGCAACAGCATCTTTTCAAACTCCACACAACACAATTTTGACTACTGACAGTAAACGATTTCTTTGTCAACTAATTTTATTTGTCATGTTTTTTTGTAGATGTTCCGTTTGATGACCGTCGAACATTTTTAACTGAAATTACACGTGAAGAAAACGAAGACGAACAAAAACCAATTGAATTAAATTCAATTGAAGAAGTCAATGCAGTTAATCAATTGATCAATATGAATCATAATAACAACGAAACAATTCTACAAATATTAGAAATCAAACAAATATCTTCGAAAACTTCATCGGACAAACAAAAACAATTTGATAACTAAACGAACTAGATTTTATTTTTGAAAAACAAAAAAAAATCAAGGTTTTTGAATAGCCCACGTATTTCCCATATGGTGAAGAGTTAATTTTTTTGTATAAACAAATTTTTTGACATCACATCGAACTGATTGCCAACCCCAATCATCTCCAAAAAGAACGCCACCATCTTGTAAAATATTCCAATATAAAGCTAATTCGATGAGAGTTTCACCTTGTTCATGTGCTGAATCGAGATAAATTATTTGTGGACGAAATTGAAATGTTCGAAGGAAACGTGCACCAATGATTGATGTCATCGAAATTGGAAGAACGATATCAGTCAAATTTTGTGATTTCATATTTTCAAGAAATTGATAATAAACTGTTGGACGACCAGCATCATCCACAGATAAATGTTTCCAAACGACTTTATTAATCCACATATTCAAATCTAATTAAAAAAAAACAAAAATCATTTGAGTGTTTAATAGGAAAGTGAGAAAAGCAAATGAAAACCTCCAAGCCAAGTATCGATACACAAAAGAAATGATCCTGGATATTGACTTTTCAAAACTTGACCTATGTGACTTGCTGAATTTCCTGTAAATGAACCGACTTCAACAATAAATTGAATTTTTAAAGTCGGACGAACTAATTGAATAATTGATTGAAAGATATTTTTATTTAGAGAAGTATGTGGATAGGATTGATCAAATGTTTTATTCAAATATTTTGATGAATAATTATAAATTAATTTTGTTGTTGGATCTCCATACAAGATTTTATGAACTTCATTAAATGTCACTTGTTTCACTGATGAACTCCAGGTTGATGAACTGTGGCCAGGTGAAACTGCGTCTAAATCAATAATATCTTCGGGTAGAATCAGAGATCTTAGAGAATAACATGTTTTTATTTCAGAATCGTTGAATAAAGGTTGACTATGTGAAGAATTTGAAGAAGAATTTACTGAATATTGAAGATTGATAAATGTAGTGTTTTTATATGAACCATAAAATGATAAAGTGCCAATAAAAACAAGTATATTCACGATTACGACAATCACAAGTTGACTCATTGTTGCAAATATTTGATCTACAACAAGAATAAATATTTTACAGTAAATAGAGTATAATATTGAAATGAAAAACATATGTTATTCGAGCTTTCGACAGTTTACTGCTGTCTTTATGAAGAATACAATAAACCCCCTCCCGCAATAAAAGGCTCCGGGATCTTCTATTCGCGGAGGACCTTTTATTCCGGGAGGGCGTTTAAACAAAAAGTAAAGATTGAGACATATATATATATATATATATGTAAATTTGAGTACATACTTCGATTGGTTTTTTTTAATAGTAAAATTTACATATATATACGTTTCAATCTTTATTTTTGTCTACTGTATTCTTGAGAATGACGGCAGTAAACTATCGAAAGCTCGAATAAAATATAACTTTGTCTAATAATTATAAGAATAAATATGACAACGCACAATAGAATATTTTCTTATTTCAAACTTGAATTTGAATGTTAAGTTTCTGTTTTCAAGTTGTTGTTGCTTTAATAGTTTTTGGTTTGTCATCCAAAAAAGGCCTTTAGAATTTTAAAATTGAATTCAAGTGTCAGTTGGATATTTATGTTGACAATTCAGCCAAGAAAATTTTCACAAAACGAAATTATTCTATAGAAAATATTCGTTTAACGTTCTTGTAAATAACTTTTGCGCCTAATTATTTAATTGACATGTTTTGAAAGAGAGTGATGAATGGTTATTCAAAACAAAATATTCGTTTTTATTTTTAAATCGATTTTAAAAAATAAGTATTTTCATAGAAAAAAAATAATTGAATAGATAGTAACTGTTCATAAATGTCTGTACATGAGATAATTAAACATTTCTTTGATTTGGTTCTTTATAATCCATTTGTAAATAATCAAAAACATCTTTTTCAGATGAAACCGGCAAAGGTTTACTTAGAACACCAGTCGATCCAACTTTTTGAATCGAATATTCATTTAATTTGTAACCTTTTTCTTGAGCTACAATTCTCATTTGTCGATTCAATTGATCGTTTCCAGTAAAGAAAAGCAAAGCACAATAATATTGATCGGATGGAAATACTCTTCAAATCAAAACAACAATCAATCAACAAGATTTTCTTCATTTAGATCGATTTACCGAATATCAATTCGACGATGAAGTTTCGTTGAATCTAATTGACAGACACCCTTTGAAAAACAGAAGAAAATAAAAAGAAAATGAAAGTTTTTTTTTTTAAATTTACCATAAATTTGGAATCTCCAATTGAAATAGTGTCTGTAATAAAATGACTTTTCTTTGTTAATGTTTCGACAATTTTATGAAGGAAAGAAGACAATTGAGATGCATCTGGATGTGTAACTAAAACATCGATATCCGAACTTGCACTTGCTCCTAAAATCACAATGATTTAGAAACGAGGAAAAAAGAACACGAATGAACAAATAAACCTCGTCGATAACTTCCAACGATTTCAGCTCTTAATTGTTTATCAATTACTGTTATATCACGAAGAGCAATTGCCTAAAGAGAACGAAAAACAAATGTTTGACTGAAATGAAAACAGTTTTGAACTGACTTCCAGTTGTTTCATTTCATCTCGAGGAATTTTCTGTTCGAATTCTTCGAGATATTTCAAACCGAGTTGTTGAGTTTTGTTTAATAATTGATCACGTTTTGGATGTTTACGTAATTCTTCAATTGTTTTGATTTTCTCTTGATTAACGAGTTTAGTTGCATGAGCAGGACTAAAAATAAAAGTGAAAAATCACAGTTCATGAAATGTGTCTTCTCAATGTTTTACCCAATTCCCATGATACGTGTCATTTGAGTTATTGACGCGCCTGTTTCATCACCTCGGTTAGTTTCTAATTTTTTTATTTTACCAGTTGAGAGATATTGTTCAATTTTAGCTTCGATTTTCTTTCCAATTCCTTCCTTTAGTTTTATATTTAGAAATATTAAATAAATAGATTCGATTTGATTAACTTACTAATCCTTTAATATCTTTCAAAGATTCAATCTTATGATCAACTTTAGCAATGGAAGAAGCTGCTTTTCGATAAGCATTATATTTGTGTATCATTCGTGACACATTCTTTTCATATTCACCCAATTCTAAATTATCAATCGAAAAAAAATCAAATTCTGTTTATTTTTCATTAAATTACCTTGAAGAAACTCGACTAATTCTGAATTCGGATTGTCAGGTTGTTTACGTTTAGTTGACATTTCTTTCTTTTTTTAATAAATAAACTCAAAAAAATAAAATAATATTTCGCTGAAATTGAACGAGTGAAAACTATATATTGTCAATCATTACATTTGTCATATGCAATTACAATTTCTATCAGTTTCATCAATCAACCAATCAGAGAATCTTTTCAAGAACAGATGTCCTAGGATGTTCTCTTTAAAATATTCAACTCTTGCAATCTGATATATTGACATAACGACATCGTAAATGTTAATTATCATTCAGAAAAAAAAGAGTTTTACCACTATTGACAATGAGACTGCTTCTCTCGTTTAATAAAACATATATTCACCAATATGTTAGACAGAAATTCGATATGTTCTCATGTCTCAACAGTATCTAGGTAGAGTATGAAATAAATTTAACTTTACTTCACTTCGAATAGAATCTAGAAGAATAGATTTCTTTTATTTAATTGAAAAGAAAGACAACAATCGCTCGTTCTGCTTCGAAATAGATACACGTAAAATCTATCAAATACCTCAAGTCTTCAATAGAAGACTAATCGAAAACTAAAACATATTCTGGACCAATGTATGAATAGTTTCTATGTGTTATCAATTCACATTTGCCGCATTCTTCTGATTGAATTCGTTATCGTACGAAAAAGAAAGTATTTAAAAACAATATATGTATATGGACTGCAGTAAGTCAAACCATTATCATAATAAAAATATTGAATCTGAAATTCGATAATGTATGCTCTGATTAGGGGTGGTACTTTATCTTTACTTTATTTAGTTAAGTAAAGAGAATTAGGTAGTTTGAGTGAGTGTAAAAACGCTCTTTATACATCAGTGTTAATACGTTGTACAAAGATATTCAACACTTTTCTCCACGAAATTAAAAAAAAGGGTTCAATGTTATATTCATTTATTTAACTCTCCTTTGATCTACTTTATACTTTTTCAAAGTATAATAAGAAACAACGTGTCTCTCTATAACTTGTCAATCATAAATAGTAGAGAATCAAGGTTTACTGTTTCAATGAAATGCACGGTAATATAACGCATGTTAGTAAAGGTTTATATGGTGTGAGTATGTCGTTCTGCATGGTTCGTTTTGACTCTTATTTAAAATATACTTTACAAATCACGGTTTAGTCCTGTATGTGAAAAACTAGCCGAGAATATAAAATTGTTTGTTTAATATTTAGATGAAATCTGAAAAAATTTATTTTCTTATGAGTCAATAGAACATTCATTTCTCTACTAATCAATAAGTTTATTATTTGAATATTTATTTTTTACCAATGAAGTTTTATCCAATTCGTTTTCTACGTTATTTATTTGTTGTGTTGATTGTTGTTCTTTTTGCTTATACACAATTAAAAGATGGAAACAAATCTGAATTAACATCAACAGTTACCAGTTTAATCTTAGAAAAAGAAATACCATTCGATGATTTTACTGAAACGAAATTGATACTTGAACCTTATCGAATGTTTTTACCTAATTTCGGAAATAATGAAAGTCGTCAATGGTTTTTAAGTTGTACATTCTATAGAATGTATTCATCTCTATGTCAAAATAATTCTTGTGAAACAAATGGTTTTCTATTCGATAATTTCGACGAACATCGTCTCATTCGTTTAAGTCAAACAAAAAATGGGCTCTTTTTAGGTGATGATTGTGGTTACAGATGTAGTGACGAAGCTGTTCGACGACAATTTAAATCAAAAGACGAAACATCAATTATCTATGACGAAGCTATGATTCTTACAGTGCCTGATGGTTGGAGTTTTCAACATTTTCTCGATGGAATTGGACCAAAATTATCTCAAACATATCAGTATTTAACAAAATATCCTCGAATGAAAATTATTATCGAACGAGGAATTCGATTTGATAAATCAGTTCAACAAATTTGGGAATTACTTGGTTTGTTTTTAACATAATAAAAAGAAAAATTCTGCAACGATTTTGTTTTAGGTGTCAGAGAATCTGATCGAATAGTTTTCTATTCCCGAGGAACAAAATTAGGTAGTCAATTATTAATAAATCCTTGTCGAACAGCAGCAACACATCCTAAACTTTGGCAAGATGCTCGTCAATTATATTGGTCTCTTGCAAATGTCACACAATCGGATTTGATTGAGTCAAGAAAGAAATTCATTTACATTCGACGAACATCGGAAAATAGTCAAAATCGAGGTCGATTGATTTTAAATGAACAAGAACTCATTGAAAGTCTTCGAAAGTATGCAAGTCAATCGTCATTAGAATTCTTTGAATATGATCATTCGAAACAAACGGGTTCGGTTGTTGATCAAATTCGATTATTTTCTCAAGCTCGAGTTATTCTCGGTGTTCACGGTGGAGCACAATCGAATATGAATTTTGCAGCATCATCTACAATTATCATTGAAATAATGCCTTTTCGATCTGAACAAAGTACGATACCTGTTGTTTGTTCATTATCAAATCCAAATGAATTAAGACCTTGTGTTGGTTATATTTATTATGTTCAATCGCAATTATTGAATCATTCCTATTGGATTTTACCAACACCGGTTGGTGCAAATGATAATCTTCATGTTAATCTCATTCATACGCAACAATTACTCGATTCTTTACCAAAGACTTTCTAATTTTGTATTCTTTCTTCGTGTTTTTTTTATTACAAATTTGAAGTGATATATTTGTGTAATGTGAATACAAAATCTTTCTTTCGTTCTTTGACCTGGTCCATTTCGTTGCTCTTATCAGTTGTCTAAAAGTAACACAGCAGCTGAGAAAAAAGAAACGAAAAAGTTAATGACGTCGTCCGACGTAAGAACAATAACACAACGAAGAAAAAAAAACTGCAAGTCACTGCAGACATTGCAATTTGTCATTGCAGCATTTTCTTTCGTTTCTTCATTCGATAACAGACTTTCTTTCGAATAACAAAATAAGAAAATATTCATGGCTGGAGTGGCGAATTTATTCGATGGACATATTATCAATCAACAGAGAGAACATGTCAACCTCAATGATCAACAATTTCAAGGCAAAATTATTGGACTTTATTTTAGTGCACATTGGTATTTATTCGATCGAATCGAGTTTTTATATAATCGAAATTGATTTTTGTTCTAGGTGTCCACCGTGTCGTGGTTTCACTCCGATGCTCATCGATTTCTATAAACATCATTCGAAAGAGAAAAATTTCGAATTTATATTTATTAGTTCTGATCGTGATGAAAGAGCATTTAACGAATATTATAAAGAAATGCCTTGGTTAGCATTAGAATATTCTGAACGAAAGAAAAAAGAAGAATTAGCCAAATTATTTCAAATAACTGGAATTCCCACTATACTTCTACTCGATGGAGATTCAGCTAATATTATCTGTACAGATGCAAGAGATTATATTCAACATAGAGATCAACGTGGAGAACACTTTCCTTGGAAATCATTATGAGTAATTACTCACTTTAGAACAATTATTCCTTTTCTTTTCATTCGACATCTAAATAAAATTCAGCACATTTCCAGACTATTTTTATTTAGTTCTTAAATAGCTTTTTCAAATTCAATGATCATTAGTTATTCTCATTATGCTTGTTGACAAACATGTAAATTTTTGATAAAAATGATAACAAAATTTTTATCAAGCAGAGAAAAAAAAACGAAGATGAATCACGATGTACTTACGATATCTTATGATTATCTCGCAAATTTTAAGCAATTAAAAAGAAAAAAAAACTTCGATACGTTAATCAACGACAGACGGACGAATTTCTCAATTCAATTTCTGTTTCCATACTGAGTTTTATTTTGAATTCTTTTTTTTTCCAAAAAAAAAACAGAAAAAAAATGTGGAAGAAACGACAACACAAGTAGAATAATAGATAAATGAATGAAAGAGAGAGAGAGAAAGATGTTATTGATTAGAAGAAAATAAACAAATAAATCATTGCAATCAATTCTACAGGAAAGTAGCAAATCATTGGAAGTTTCATATTTACATTGTGAACAAAAATAAACAACGAAAATAACAAATTACTCTGAAGAGTACAAACAAAAACGAGAAAAAGAAAAAAAAACACGAAATCTTTATTTGACATAACAAATAATAGAACTGTTCAATCAGTTTGACTTTGAAACAATTTTTTTTGAAAAATATTTTCTTTCAAATCGAAAAATCATTTGTTTAGAAATTAATCATTGGATACATCATTTCCTACAACATCAAAAAAAAATGGCAATCAAAGACTTGTTCTCATTCGAAATAGTTATTTACTGGAACGAACGATGGTGATTGTCCGATTGGATATGGATTCGTCCACATTAACGTTGATAAAGGCAAAACAGCTAAAAGTGAACAATGACGAAAATTCGATTCGAATGAAAAAGTTGATCGAACCATATTGTTGATTGAACATTGGAGGATACATTTGTTGAATTGATGGATTAACAATCCAACCGCCGATTGGATTGACAAATGAAGATGTTGATGATGGATTATATTCGCCATATGTTGAGCAATTCAATTGAACATTCGAATTTGTTTTATCTAATGGACGAAATGATTTATAATCATTCGAATCTGTTTCGTTGAGACCTAAGATTTGTTCACGTTTCAATGCACGTTTACATTCAATCTATTCAAAACGCAATTTGCATTTATAACAAAAAACAAAACGAAAGATAATCGAACTTTTCTTCCGTGAAGATTATAAATTCGTGTTGAACAAACATTTTTCGTTGTTAACATATCAGCAAATGTTACAAAACCAAAACCTCGATGTCGACCAGTATATCGATCATAAATAATAAAAGCTTCTTCGACCTTCGCAACAACAATTTCAAAGAAAACATTCGAACGAAAAAACGATTTGCAAAGAAAATGTTTACAGTTCCATAATTTTGAAAGAATTGAGCTAATTCTTCAGGTCCAACAGATGATGGAACACCGCCAACAAAGATCTTTCGTTCTTGTCGATACGACTAAAATTCATTGGGCAATGCTCGAAGAAAAGAACAAGATGCAAATCTACCGAATCAACTCCACTATCTTCTGAATCTTCACTTGTACTTGTTAATCGTCGAATTGATGTTGTTGATGATTGAAGAAGAGATTGAGGGAGAAAATTGCCTAAGACGATCGATTTATTGCTCATTTGTACTTTTTTTGAAATCAATTCAACGACAGTTAAATTCGTTCGTTTTATATAAACAAATTTTATTCGAGGCAAAACTTTTGAATTTACTAATAAAAATCTTGTTTTTATTGAAATTCATTTCGCAAAAAATTTCTTTTTCTTTTTTTTCCTTTTTTCTTCGAAAGTTTTGTCGAGAAAAAAAAACTCGATCTGCAAATCGAACTGCATAAGTCAATTGAATGCATCGTCCGATCTCGGCTATGATTAGTTCTTCAACAATCGACGAATAGCATTCGAGTAAATATTCTGTGTTGTTTCCAATGGTAAAAAATGTACTTTGTTTTTCTTCGGCTGTTAATCGAACAAGAAATTTATCTTTTTCCTTCGTTTTTTAAGATTGAATTTTATTCGTAGAGAAGAATCTTTCAAATAGGAAAAATGTCGTTCGTTGTCAAAGCTGTTGGCATTTTACAACAACCATCAACTACTGCTCTTCTCTGGTTCGTTGTTCTCCGCATTTCAACAGATATTTTTATTGAGATTTGAGATTTTCAGGACAAATGGCACATCTGTCCGTAATATGGCAACACTTAAAGACAGTACGAGTTCGGTTTCAATTTAATCAGAATTAATTTCTTTCGTTTTTAGTTAGTCGACGTTTGAAATCGGTTAAAAGTATTCAAAAAATCACGAAATCAATGAAGATGGTTTCAGCAGCTAAATTTGCCAAAGCCGAAAGAGAATTACGTGCAGCTCGTTCCTACGGAATCAGTGCTAAAGGTTTGACATTCGAAATGACAAATCAACGAGTATTTTTTTTTTGCTTTTTCTTTGAACAGCCTTTTATGATAATTTGGAAGTTGAGAAAGTCGAAGGTCCTCAAAAACATTTATTCATCGCTGCCACATCCGATCGTGGTCTTTGCGGTGCAGCCAACTCTTCGATTGTTAAAAATATTCGAACACAATTACAAGAAGACAAAACCAATCTTGAAGGAACGAAAATCGTCGCTATCGGAGATAAATCACGTACCGGTTTAGCCAGAAGCAATGCCGCCAATTTACTTTTATCAGTCAATGAAATCGGAAAAAGAACACTTGTTTTCGGCGATGCATCGGCCATTGCACAACAATTACTTAGTTCGGGTTTTGAATTTGATTCAGCTGATATTGTTTATAATCAATTCAAGTAAATCGATTTCATTTTCTTGTTCAATGAAAAAAAATTTTCGAAAATAGATCGGCTATTGCTTATACAACATCACGTCAAAAGATTCTCTCGAGTGAAGCCATTCAACGTTCAAAAACGATTCAAGTTTATGATTCGACCGATGCCGATGTTCTTCGTTCGTTTCAAGAATTTAATTTAGCTTCTGTTCTTTATTATACAATGAAAGAAAACGCAGCATCCGAACAATCATCACGTATGACTGCCATGGACAATGCCACTAAAAATGCCGGCGAATTGATTAATAAATTAACAACTTATTATAACCGAACACGTCAAGCTGTTATTACAACTGAACTTATCGAAATTATTTCGGGAGCTGCAGCTTTAGAACAAAAAGCTTAAAACTATTTTATTTCAAATTCAACAACAACAACAACATAGAACTCCATTTTTTTTTTCTTTCTTTAGTAGTCTATATACACTTTCTAAGCAGACTTAGTTTCCCGTTTATTTCTCTTTTCTCTCTTTTTTTTTGAATTAACAAAATAAAATCGTCTAGGGATTTGATTCGATTTTGGTTTTCAGATGTCAATCGAAGAGAAACACGAAGATAGTCAATCACCAGTGACACCATGGAATTTAGCTATTTATTATAAACGAATCTTTCCATCTCATATCTATTGTAAATGGCTTGCTTACGGAGAACGTGAGTGTCAACAGACAAAATCAATTCAATAAAACAAAAAAGTTGTTTGTAGCGGCATCGAATCAACAATTTAGCCAACGGGAATTTAGTTTTACACTTGAAAATGATGTTTATCGTCGTTATTTGTCGTTTTCTAATCATCAAGAATTTGAAAAGGAATTGATTAAAATGTGTCCCGAGAAAATCGACATCGGTGCAGTTTATTCAGCTAAAGTTCTCGTCAACCGATGATTGTTTTTCGGTCGAAATTGATGTTTATTCTTTTTGAGTTTAGCCAAAAGATCATAAAATGCTTTCGACAAGTCAATTCTATCCAATTGAACGTGAACTTGTGTTTGATATTGACATGACTGATTATGATGACGTCAGATTTTGTTGTCGGTAAAGTTCGTTTTCATGTTCTGTTTTTCGTTTTGTTGAATTTCGAGATGAAATTAGTGGCGCAGATATTTGTTCGAAATGTTGGACTTTGATGAGATTTGCAATGCAGATTATCGATCGAGTTTTACATGGTTTGTTCGTTTGAATCTTGGACAACAATGAAATTGTTTTTCGTAGAGGATTTTGGATTTGAACATCGTTTGTGGATTTATTCGGGTCGACGTGGTGTTCATTGTTGGGTTTGTGATCAAACAGCAAGAGAATTGCAATCGTCGATTCGTCAAGCGATTGTTGAACATTTATCTGTTCTTACTGTAACATCAAAAATCATTTTCTCGTTTCGAAATCCTTTTTTTTTTGTCGATTTAGTCAGGCAAAGAATCAGCAAAACGTGTTTCGCTTTTTACTCCTTTACATCCATCGCTTCAGTACGAATCTGGTTTTTTTCGAATTGAATTTATATTTTTGTTTTTTGAAAATTTAGACGAGCTCGTGAAATTCTTCTAAGTGAATTTGATGGTTATGCATGTTTACAACAAGATTTTCTTGGCGATGAGCAAAGAATCGAACGATTTCTTCGACTTGTTCCCGATGAAAGTCGTCAAACATTACGTGACATTTTCGGTGAATTATCAACATCAGCTGAACGATGGTCTGCATTTAAACAACATGTTGAATCGATTATTTCTTCATCGAAAGTAACTTTTCTCGTTTTATTCAAACTGAAAGAAAATAAGTTTTTTGAATTTAGTCTCGTAAAATGTCTTATTTAACATTGATCGATGAAATTATGTTTGAATATTGTTATCCACGTCTTGATGCCAATGTGACCAAAGGAATGAATCATTTACTTAAATCTCCATTTAGTATTCATCCGAAAACGGGCTTTGTTTCTGTGCCCATTGATCAGCAATCATTAGCACATTTCGATCCAACGAAAGAGAATTCGATTCCGAAATTGAAAGATATTGTTCAACAAGTCGAGAAATTACCAAAACAAAACGAAGACAAAGATAATGGCAAACAAAAAGGTACTTTTGACAATCGAACAAAAAAAGCAAGAGTGAAAGTTGAATTGTAGATTATAATCAAACATCTCTTAAACCATTTATTGATGTTTTTACACGTTTCGTTCAACGTTCACAAACGAGTAAACAAAACGAAGTCTTAGCTAAAAGCGGTCAGTTCAATTTGACAATTTCATCAACTTATTTTCTTTGATTTTCTTAGATTTGAATACAATGTTATCAGGTGAAATTTAATCATATTCAAATCTCATTCTCCTACAGATCTCTATTTTTCTCTTGTACTTATTGTCAGATATTACAAATAAAATTGACCTAGAAATGAAAGTTTTTGTTTGTTTTAATGAGATTTTATTCTCAAACATTGATAAAATAAAATGTTTTTCAAGTCGATCGATCACTCAAACGACGAGGAAAAATATCTTTGAGTTTTTTCAATTGAACATTGACCATTTCGAGTACATTTTAATGTCTAAATGACGAACAAATCGAGAAAATAATGAATCCAAAATTGTTAAAAATACATTAGCTGGTAATAAAACGTGCCGTTTATAAAAAGATTTACACGGTAAACAGATTCTCATTGATAGATTTCGTCCATAAATAGAACCACCACAAACAATACAATCGAATGGAGATAAACGACTGTCGATTTCTTCGTGCGACATTTACAATTAACCATAACCAAAGAAAATTTTTTTTTTCTTCTTCATTTTCTCATTTTTACTTTCAAGGATATTATTAACATACATTTCTCTTTTCTTCGCTACGAAAAATTGAAGATCTTTGATGAGTTGAGTTGAGTATCTATATTTCCTCCAGTGTTTCGGAGATCATTTGAAAATAAAATAGTTTGTCTATGTGTCTGTCTGTAGTAAATGACTTTTATTGACCATTGATGACCTAAATATGATTGAACCTCAATAGTCCAAGTTGATGATTCAAATCTCCTGTTATCTTTCCGGAAATTAAAATTCTATGTTTTTATGCGGATACATTCAGTGGAGAGTCAAGCGAATCCGCTCTCAATGAACGTTATTTGTTAATAGCGTAAAAACCTTTGTATTCGATGATTGTTTGAGTCAGATACATACAGATTAAGTTGACTATCAAGACATAGAGAAGTAGGTAAATCAAATGTAGTGGCATTACTACCAATTACTCCTGTAATTCCAGCTATTGTTGAACCAACTGATTGTCCAGCATAAAAAAATTGGACACGAGAATTTCCTCTCTCAATAACATACATATTGCCCATCGGATCAACGATTACATCGATTGGGTTAGAAAAAGTTGTTGATGTATTACCAGGAGAACCATTGGTACTGCCTGCAAGCAGTGTCCAACTAGTTCCACTAAGTAGATATTTTACTACATTATGTGCACTGTTACTGGTAATGATTAAACTATTAGAATATAAATCCAGATGTATTCCTTGAGGGTAGTATAACTGCGTATTAGAATATCCTGGTCCTCCAAGTAACTTGGTACCATTTGTAGCAGCGGGTGCATATGACATAAGTCGATGATTATTAAAATCTGCTATATAAAGTAAACCTGATGTTGGATGCAGAGCAATACCAAACGGTACATTGAATTGATTAGAAGCATCTCCAGGAGAACCTACGAAAAATATAAGATTTCCACTAAACATCTAATGAACTACATTTATGAATCTTTTTTCTCACCTGTACCAGCAACAGTTGTTCCGAAAATAGCACCATTACGCCAATATTGAATTCGATGATTGCCTCTATCTGTTATATAGTAATCTCCATTTGTATCCACTATTACATGTGTTGGAAGGGATAGATGATATTGTGAAGAACTACTTGTTCCATTTCCAGCTATCGTCTGACCAAAAGAGCTGCCGAACAAATATTTCTGAACTCGACGATTACTGGAGTCAGCAATATAAAGATTATTTGCATAGTCCATTGTCATATCATAAGGAAAATTTAGAGTAGTATTAGTCATACCGGAACTCGCTGTAATTCCTGCTACAGTTACACCTGTACTATTCCAACGAAGTACAGCTTCACGACCTATAAGAAAATATAGAACAATTGAAAAGAGGCAGGCAGACAGCTGTACCTAATGTTGTTTTTTTGGATTTAATTAACAGGGCAAGAAGAATAGCACCAACAATCATCATAACAAGTAGCATGGCAAATAAAGACACAATAAAATATCGATGTGAAAATCTATAATCAAAATTATAGAAGAAAAAAAAGCAATTCTGTTTGTTAATCGTTGACATGATATGAACTTATTTTTTTTGTTTTTCGGTTTTTGATGATATTCTATTGTCATATCTCTTTCATTTGATGATTCAATCTGAAATTTATTTAATATTTAACTTAATTAAAGCAGAAAGAATAGCGAATCTGATACCTCTTTAAAATTCACTTTGGATGATTGTGATAAATGACTTATTTTATTGAGATCACTAATTGGCGACCAAGACTTTTGTAGTAAAATCGTCTCATTTATTTTCTTTTTTGCAGATAATGAAGAAATTGATTTTGGTGAGCGAATATTGATATGAATAACAGTTTTTGCTCGTTTCTTTTTAATTGATTCACGTCGATGATGATGATGATGATGTGAAACTTTTGTAATATTTGATTTACTTTGTCGTATCATTCTCTTACAATTTATGTTCAAACAAACTTTCTTGTTTATACTTTGAAATGAGATTATATTATATTCATCAGACTATTAAAGAAATTCATAAGAATTCATTCATAGACTGTATTTTTAATAAGAAATTATTTTTTATTAGTAGACTGTATTGGTTTTTTATTATAATTCATTCAGTGCTCTATATAAAATAATACTATAAAATAAATTCTCAACATATTTCTGACGTTGCTCGAAAAATCAATAAGAATCTTCTACAGATTTTGCTAATTGTGCACTGAACTAGTTAGATAAAGCACGGAAACATCTGTCAGTTTACTCGCAAGGAGTAAGCATAAAATTTATGAGGGTGAATGTTGATGACGACGGAGCTAAGATATTAGCACTCATTCTCACCCAAAATATCTTGATTTTCTCAAGATAGGACAATATGAAATGTTCATGTTGACCAAAGAATTCGCTTTTTTGCTAAGAAAGAAAGACTATTGTTTTAAAATGAGAGAGATAACAGTAGTGACGGACTAGCAATTAACCTGAACAAATGCTATTTCAATTGACTTCTTCCTTCTTAATAATTTGCTTTGTTTTGTTCGACTATTCTTACACGAAGAGAGTATATAAATATTCGTTTATTTGCATAATGCAGATCGCAAAGCTTTCAACTACTCGAGACAAACAACTATAACATCAACAGAATCCATGTCAATCATCCACGTTCATCATCATTATCATTGCACAGTAAGAATATACAAATATGAGTGAATCGAAAATTGAAAGAATTTACAAAGTCAAAACTAACTCGAGGAATTCATGTAAAATCTTCTTACAGATACGATGAGAATAATCATCGTAATCAATGAATATTTTGTTTCATTTAAATCCTATTAATAATTTGATTAGAAGTTATCTAAAAGTTAAAAAGTCCAATATTTATTAAAACTGAACGACAAGTATTTGAGCCAATGAAATACTGATAAAAACACAATAGCGAAAAGGAGGTCTAGATATTCGTAATGTAATGGTAATATACACAAAGAGTTAGTTATTTTCTACTTCGATTATATAACATAACTAGTTTTGAAAAATAAAAAATCTAATTTCATTTGAAAAACTTTTAGATGAACTTCTTTTCGTGCACACGTGGTGTTTTCTGTGATTGGTGTCCTGAGAGTTGCTGCTGTGTAAAAACAGATGTAAATCAGCAACAAAACAATAATAACATAACAAAGGTAAATATCCATAGACATGATTTCATTTAGTACAGATCAAATGTTTAGGTACAAAGTCATGTTATTACAACTCAACCTGCAACTGATAAATATGATGGTTCAGAATTCGAATTCGCACAAAAAATGCAATATGTTACCATTTTTCGTGGTGCAAATGAACATCGTCGATTAGATACCAAAATAACAATCGATAGAAATTAATCATCGTTTGTTTATCCAAAATTCTTTTCGTCGACTTAAAACTCTAATTAAGTTCTTTTTTTCTTCTTGTCAAATTGAAATTT
>Ga0209915_1000842_pt1 | contig 55843 bp, 68 predicted proteins | sample ThiBiot_750_plan_FD_183952 | JGI IMG/M metagenome (GOLD analysis project Ga0209915, IMG submission 183952) | Wastewater bioreactor microbial communities from Cape Town, South Africa - Thiocy_cont_750_plan (SPAdes) | ecosystem: Engineered > Bioreactor > Thiocyanate-remediating > Anaerobic-Aerobic... | reverse complement strand
AATCGTTACTGTCAAAGATCCATTTAGAAATTTAAATATCGTCTTTCTTTCGTTTTCAAGCGATTGAATTTCTCTAATTCATAGAAATAATAATTATTTTTATTTGAATGTTTAAAAAAATCTAAACATATAACTTACATGCCAGCCATTTCAAATTTACTTCCTAGGCGTACGTTACGCTTGCCTATTCGAAACTTCTACCAACGATGCTGTCGTCAACACATAGAAACCCGTTCGCCTATCACATTACTTTTATATTTTTGCATTTTACTAGCGACAAATTGCTCACAAATTTCAATGCTACAGATGACAGTAGGTTTCTATCGCGTTACACGCCCTTATAGCCAGACACTATCTCGAAAGTACAAGACGAAAAGTTAAAAATAGAAGCCATATCAATGTCACTGTTACCGTTGTTGTGTTTTTCTTTATTTTCAAAAATAAAAAGAAAACATACATGAAATGGACGATTATAATCTACTAAAATGCTTTTTTTGTTCGATCTAGTAGGTCTAGATACTTGAGATTCTAGTGAATAAAACAGGTTAAAAACGATCGTCGTCTTTATCATCAATTCAATGGCCATTCTGTTGTTTCAATTGAATTGGACGAGCACCGTCACTTGGTTCAAAAATGTAAAAACTAGCTTTACCATTGTAGCCTTTTTCAATCGTTTCGATACATTGACTGACTGCAGTTTTCTTTACTAAAGTCACCGTACAACCACCTAAACAAACAAAACACACAAATATAGTGACGACGAATTGAAACTATTTACCGAAACCACCACCCGTCATTCGTGAACCGTAAACTCCTTGAACAGTTTTCGCTAGATCAACCAGTTGATCTAATTCTTCGCATGAAACTTCGAAATCATCTCGAAGTGATTCATGACTTTCATACATAAGTTTACCGAATAGCTCATAATCATTGTTAATTAATGCTTGAGCACCTTGTTCGGTACGAAGAATTTCTGTAACAGCATGACGAGCACGTTTATAGATCACAGGCAATAATTGATCTTTAACTTTATTTAATTCATCCAATGATTTGACTTCACGTAATTTCTTATATCCCAACGCAGTGGCCGCTTCTTGACAATGTCGAACACGTTCAGCATATGTTCCAGCAACTAAAGCATGTTTAACATTGGAATTTGTTACTAAAATGCAAACGTCTTTATTTGTCATTGGAATAGCTTTCGATGTATTATCACGACAATCGACGAGAAGTGCATGATCAATTTGAGCTAAACAAGACGTATATTGATCCATAATACCGCACGGTACATTGGCAAATGTTTGTTCAGCTTTTTGACATAGGAGAGCTTTATCAACTTTAGTTAATTGTTTGAAATTAACGGATGCTTTTTCGTAAAGTGATTCGAGAAAAGTACACATGGATACTTCAACAGATGCCGATGAACTTAGACCACCACCAATAGGCACTGATGTGGCAATCATAATTCGAAATGGTACGCGTTTAGTTGGTTTAGTACGTTCGTAGAAAAGAGCAAGAATACCAAGAACATAATTAGCCCATCGAGGAGATTTTACTGGAGTAACATCTGCATTTAAATCGAATTCAATCGATTTCGGATCATCGATATCCTCTGTTGAAAATATCATTTCATTTCAGTGTTTTTTTTTGCAAATTTTCATTTTCTCACTCGACAATGCTCGAATTGAACATTTCGTTTCAGTTGAATCATCTAATGCTTTGCCCACAATCATCGTTCCAACGGGTATGGCCATGGGAAAAACAAATCCATCATTATAATCAACATGTTCTCCAATTAGATTAACACGTCCTGGCGCAAATACGCAAATTGTCGGCTCATCATTAGGATATTCATTTCGATAGACATTAAGTAAATTCTGTTGAAGTTCGTCAAGTGTTGCCAACTTTTCCGCCGTCATGATTTAAAATGCAATAGAAAAACAAACTCGAATACGGGTGCATTTGAGGAGGTGTGTAATTAGAGGTTTTCATCTTGTAGTTTTTCATTGGTTACACGCAAAACCAATCGAGACATGCATTCTTTTTCTGCTTAATCATATAATAATACACTGTTTGTATGATTGTTTCTCTTTTTTTCTTATTATTAAATCAATATTGATGGCAACTCAATCTCCAGTGTCACCAATACCAAAAAAATCAGTCAAAGATTTTCATTTTATTAAAGAAATCGGATGTGGATCGTATTCGACAGTAAAACTAGAGAAATGAATCTTGCATTTTTTTCGAACTAATAAACATGACGACATTCTAGGTACATTTTGCAACGGAAATCGGTACGAATCGTGAGCTTGCAAGTAAGAAAAACAAAACTTTTCTAGAAAAAAAAATGTTTTCGTTTGTTTATTTGTAAAGTCAAAGCTGTGAGCAAAGATCTTATAACACGTTTAAAAAAAGTTCCTGAAGTATTCCGAGAGAAAAGTATTCTCGCCAAACTAACAGATTGTCCTTATGCAGTCAAACTCTATTGTACATTTCAAAATGAAACTACTCTATGTAAAACTTTCAGTTTCGAATTTCGAAATCGAACTATTCGATTGATTTTAGATTTTGGTTTAACTTATTGTCCGAACGGTGATCTTCTTCAGTACATTCTCGATGCTGGTCATTTCGAATTAGATATTGTTCGATTCTATGCAGCTGAAATCATTGAAGCCATTGAACAATTACATATTCGAAAGATTATTCATCGAGATTTGAAAGTAAATCAAATCGAATCAAAACAACTAATTTATTTCATTTCGAACATTTTCTAGCCGGAAAATATTCTTCTTTCGGATGATATGCATATTCAATTAACTGATTTTGGTTCGAGTTTTATCATCGATGAAAATGAACCATCGAAAGAAACAACAAATGACGATAAAAAACTTCAAACTCGAAGAAATTCATTCGTTGGTACAGCTCAATTCGTTGCACCAGAAATCCTACAGCACGGTCCAATTGACTACGCGTTAGAAAACAAAATTTCGAAGTCAAGAAATATAAATTCTCGAATATTTAGATCCGATCTTTGGTCGTTAGGTTGTATCATCTATCAAATGCATACAGGCAAACATCTATTTCGTGGCCAGTAGGTTAATCAACTGATTGTGCCCGGTATATATATGTTCTCGATTTGTTTTCTAGTCATGAGTATGACATAATGAATGCCGTTGTTCGAGTTGCATACAAATTGCCCGATGATTTTCCTGATATACTCGGTGATCTCGTTCAAAAACTAGTTGTATGTTGTTTTCTCGATTGGATTTTAAGTTTGATTTTGAGTTTCTTTAGCGTCGTGAACCGAGTCAACGTCTCGGCTGTGAACAAATGGGCGGCATGAGTCAATTGAAATCGCACGCTTTCTTCAGCGAACATGAATATAATACCAAATGGGGAAATCTATTAAACGAAAAATCTCCACTTGAGCCCAAAGAAAAATTGAGTTCACGGCCGAAACAAACATCTTGACCGGTTTTTATATCTTACACAACACAAACACGCAAAAAAATGAGAACACATATGTACAATCTCATTATAGTTTTTAAATCTAAATGTTTTTTTTTTCATTCTGTGTCGGATTAAAACAATCTATCTATGTATGTGTATGTATAATCTCGAATAAAACACGAGAGTGACATCTTCGAAAAGAAAAAGAAATCAGTTCATTTCCATTCGGTTGGCTGCTAACATCGAGCTTTGTTCAATCTCTCATCGAATTCAAACAGAAATTTCATAATAATAGACCGACTCGATATGCCGTCGACGATACGTACATCGGATATTTATTCCACGCGTTTTCCTCAAGTACCCTATATTCGTAGGATTTCGATTTTGTTGGTCGAAGAAGAGATCTTTTTGTTTAATTTTCTAGCCACGAATTATAATTCGAATGCACCGTATAAAAAAAGCGTCGAAGATATAACCGAAGAAACACGTTACATATTAGAAGAATTTATAATCGAACGGGCTGCAGAAGATGGAGTTGACATGCGTTTAGTCAAACCAATAATCGATGTCGATTTAACTGCACGTAGGTTTTCAGAAGAAGAAACGAAGGATTTCAATGATTTGTATTTTTCTAGTTCCACAATATCGACAAATTCAACAGATAGCTCAACGTTTACGCATAATCGGCGATGAACTCGATGCCGATGAACGTATCCGAAGGTTTGGTCTTGTTTTTTTTTATTCTCGAGCAAACGTTCGAATGGATTTTCTTCTTGTTTAGCATGGTCGAACAAGTGCCGATTCATAGTCCGTATGAAACATTCAGCGATGTTGCCAAGGAACTTTTTTGTGATGGAATTTATAATTGGGGTCGAATTGTAACATTATTCTATTTTACTTACAAACTTCTTTTGAAAGTAAGTCAATTTCGAATGATGAAAATGATTTACATTTCGTTTTTAGTCAATGAAAGATCAAGCCTCATCAATTTTCAATGTTCTGATCGAATGGACCGTTCGATTCGTTCGAGAAATCGTCGCACCTTGGATTGCTAGTAAAGGTGGTTGGGTACGAGAAACTCATTTCTCTTTTGATTTTCTTTGAAAATCATTGTTATTGTTCTTTAGTTGGTTATTCTTCGCGATGCTGTCCCTCAGTCACGTCTCAGCACAATCGGCGCTTTTCTCAGTGGAATATTCGCAACATTCGTAGTCGTGTATTTTTTTCGACGTACTTAACAAAAAAACCAAACAAAACTGAATAGTCGTTCAAAGGCGCTGTTCAATTATTAAGACTTTTTTTATATATAAATATTATTTTGTTTATGTGCCTGTATGGAATTGAATAAAAAACGAATGCAATTTTTCATTTCTCGTTAATATTTGAAAGACAGATGTGCTTAGATTTTATTTGTAATTACGCACAAACAGAAAAAGACACAGAAAAAAAAACAGAAATTAATTATTTAAACTTTAACAGGTGCGAGTAATCGTGATGATTTCATTGGAGGTGACGTTGATGGAGCGATGAGTAGCTGCCTATCGATCGATGTTGAGGATGTTGATTGTTTTCGTAGGAAACAAATTGAAATAACGAGAAAAAGAAGAATAAATATAAGAATAAACACAAATTTCGATCGATCGTATTGATTTAATTGTATAATAGCCGTGCCATTTCTCATCTGTTTAAAATTAGGATTCCATTTATTATAGATTGTCGTTGAATTAATCAAATGATCGATTACGTCGGCATTTTTATGTATACGTTTGAGAACATATTTTGACCAAACGTAAGTTCGACGAACCGTACTACACTCGTTGATGAGTGTACATGAATACAAATCTGTATAGGAACAATCTTGAATACCGATTAAAGGCGCCCGTTTTAGTTGTAATTGTTGAGCAATGATACCAGTGACGAAAACATCGTCTAGGAAAAGTATCGGTTGATTTTGTTCGACCAGTTCGAAGATTTTATCGACGATTTTCGGTAGGACATTCGTGGGATATAAAATCGATGCGCCAATGAGAAAATCCGGATAGGTTGCATTGGGAAAATCACGTAAACTAACAGCCCATCGGCCACTTGGATGCGGTTCGATGTTTGGCAAAAATAATCCGTACATTGTATCGGCTTGAAACGAATTCGTCGTAAACATTTGTGTAAAACGTGGTAAATTCAAAAGAATATCATCATCGACAATGAATAGATAAGATGTCACATGTTGACAACCACGTTTAACAAACCAATTGAGAATGCCTGTCGTTTTAATTGTATTATTGTAGTAAGCATCGATATAATTTATTTGCAAAATATCCCCGTAGATTCTATGTTCTTGTTCGAGTTGTTTTTGTGTGATTTTATCTTCGGATAAGCCGACAGCATAGATGACCGGTATGCCTCGTGCGTGTGCTTCTTTTGCCCAAGTTGTTCTCGTAAATAGCCGTCGTTGAAAAAATCCGCCCGAGCCAATGGCTCGAGTTTTAACAACGATAAACAATGGATAAATAGGTGTGTCTTCGCCTTTCGCATGACATGTGAATCGAGTTGGTTCGAGTCGAGTTTCTCGAGCTAATAACATTTGAGAACGATTCAACATGAGAGCAGCACTTTCTGTGGGTAAATAAGGTGCATCGCCTATTTCGATGGCTGTTTCAACAATTAGCAGTGTACTAACAAAACCGATAAGTAACAAAAGAATTGTTCGCCGTATCGATGCTCGTACTTTACGAGTGGGCGAATACATACTGAATGACAAGGCAAATGAGAAAGTTTTCGAGGAAAAAAATGCTGAGATTTTACTTTGCACTTTTATTATTTTTAAACAACACGCAAACAAAACGACGAAATGTTACGCTGGTCGAATTCGGATATGAAGGGACAACAGAAGATGTATGTCGTTATTCTACTGCTATTTTTTTTCTCTCGCTCTCTCTCTCTCTCTCTTTCTTTGTTCGTATTCGACCGCGGCTTACGAATGAATGAGAAAATCTATGTTTCTATCTTTTTCTTTTTCTATCAGAATAAGTTAAAGGTTATGGGCTTCGATAGATTTTTTTTCTAAGGTGCATCTTTCACGCGTTCAAGATGTGGATACAATCATGACTCATTATTCATGACATTGTTCGAAGTGAGAAAAAGAACAATCGCAGCATGGTCAACTGTATGGTCTTTTTTTTCGAACAGGAAAAACATGACTCATGCAGCTATAGCGTGATGTCAATGAAACAAAGAGAATTTAACAATTCACTCGATGACCTATGCACATATGTATGAAATCGCCATCTTGATGTAATTAATATTTATTTTTCAAAGTCAAGATATTCATTATCAGGATAATAAAACACTCTCCGACGTGTTAATTGCAATAGATCATCTAACAGAGATAAAAACCCTAAAAATGTGCGGTTTTTCCAATTAGATTTTCGTTAATATTTTTACCCGTATTCTTAAAATCCACCTGAAAAAGCGAAATCACTCATGCGTTGCTCGTACTCGTACTTCTGTTGACCTCGTCATAATAACGTTGAGTATAAATATGTCCGATTGTCTCATTATTCTAATTATACAAACAAACAGTTATTAACAATGTTTTGGATAAGCAGTCTAATCTAAATATTCAAGGAAACATGCATTGGAAATTTTCACATTATTTAGATCTTGATTATGCGATTATTAAAACGACGAAAGCAACATAGTTTTTCTGTATTCTATATTGAACGATGTGAATAAAACTACAGTTTACGAGATCTATTTCGCTCGATTATTCTTCTATTGAAATGAGTAGGCATTCAATGTGTTTAAATAATAACTTATGAAACTTCTATACAAATGATGAGAAAAAAACAAAGGTGTATTTTGAAATGAGATCGAAAATTGGCAAGATATTTCTTTGAGTAACATAAAAAAAACTCGGAAATATTAGTAAAATCTTTAAAAAAAAACGCGTCATAATAGACATTTTACAATTTAGAACGAGCAATTTCGAATTATATGAATAATAACGACGTTTATACGAATTCTTAACTCGTAGATACACGTTTTTTCAAAGATTTTATCTGTCTAGAAAAGGAATTTTATTGCAACTTGAAGACGTTTATGAAAAATTGCTTCGGCAGATTTAAAAAAGGCTGTACGATAAGTTTTCGAAGGCTAAACAGATGCAAATAGAACTGTCATTGCTGAAAAAAAGCAACAACACTATAACAATCAAAAACGAAAGTTTAGATTACACGTGGTAATCATAACCAACCGAGAACAAGATGACCAATTAGTAATTAATTGCACTCGTTTTTACAATGACCTTCTTTAATTTTCTCTTTTATGACCGCGTTTTTTAACTGCCATCCTCCTGTAATAAGGAACCGCTTTCAGAGTTTGACGCAAGAGAAAAATCGACAAATTACATTTCTTTGTTTTTCTCTTGGTTTTCTATAATAACTGCTTTCTTTTTCTTGTTCTTGAACTAATTGCTCATGACTGATTGGTTATTGTTCTTATTATTTCTTAAAAACTATTCGAAGGAAATAATGTTTAGTTTTATTAATAAAAATGAGATTAATATCGATAATATGTTGTATCTTCTCTTGGATATTCACGATAGACAGTTCGAATTGATGGTGGATATTCAGATTTGTAAATAGGCTCATCATCATAAGAATATCTTCGATTGTTCGTATAACGTTCATAGTTATCATCATCATCATCAAAATTTCGTACATATTTATAATCAGGATATCGAAGAACTTCAGCCGATCGCGCACGTTCTATTCCTCTCGATGGTTGTTGATGTCGTGAAATACGTTCACGTCGATGATAATGTCGACGGTGATTACCTCTTGGCACAGGTGATAACGCACGTTCTCGAATTCGAACTGGTGCCTGTATGGTTAATTGACCATTTTCAAAATAGGATACGACTTTTGTTGGATCGACTGTTTTTGGTAGTGAAATTTTTCGAGAGAATTTTTGTGACATATGATGTTGCGATGGATCCGATGATAATGAACGTTTTGTTTTACCTTGCACAATCAAATCATTTCCGTCGACATATACACCGACTTCATCGGCTGTATAACCTCGACAATCGACATGATATTCGACTTTTTGATCGGATTTTCTCTCATTCGAATACGATGATAGTCGAGGTATTTCGATAATTAAACGATTTGTCGATCGTTCAACGTACGAATATAAACGATTGACATCAGCATCGGATGGAATCGGATATGTTTGAACAACAAGATCGTTTTTATTCTTTGTTGGAAACATATGCCGACGTCGAGCACTGACAATCAATCGATTTCGTTGAGATTTATCTATTGAATATTCGCATTTTTTCGAGCCAAATGGACAATCAACTTGAAGACGTACGATTGGCGATGTCGGGCTCTGCCAACCAGATGCATAATATGCATTATCATATTCTGAATAGTATCGACTCATAAGAAGAAAAAAAGAACGGATATTAAAACGACATAGGCACATTTTACGTAGGTCCACCTACGTACATATAAAATGTTATTAAATCTCAATTTTGATTCTTTTTTTCTTTTACTCAAATGATTCATTCATTCGTTTTTATAGGTATTTTCAAGCTATTAACAAACTATACAATACGATGTTTCAAATTTGTAATAGGTGTGTCTTCACAATCTTTTCTAACTGACTGCTTCTTTAATTTTGTACTTGACGTGATTTTGAATTAACCAAGAGATAAAAAGGAGATTCGCATGTGCTCACGCGAGTTTTAACTTTCATAAGTAAACAAAACGAAATTCAGATCAAAAGGATTTTATTCGATTATTTTGAGAGAATTGTGTCGAACAAAAAAAAGATGAAAATTTCGATATTATTAACGTGCATTAATTATCCCAGCCAGTTTTGAATTGCTCGAATAATTCATTGCTGCCCAAGGGCTTAATATCTTTCTTGACAAACGATGGTAATTCAGGCATAATAATTTGAAATTTCGGACGCATTCGTCGTTGACTTCGACTAAGCCTAAAAGTTGGTTTTGACCAGATTGATGTCGAATAAAAAACGAGAAGAATAATAAATAATACCGGATAGAAGATTTTCATGTTTGCCTTTGATAAATGTCTGATGTCGAACTAGTCTTTATTCTTCGAAGAATTGAATTGCGTTTGTACTCATATAGTCGCTGTTTCTCCTTTTTTTCCTCCTACATGTGCTTACGCAAATACTGTTAAGAAAAAACACATCATTAAAAAATGCAATTTCCTTATTATGATCGTAAACTTTAGTTAGATTTTATTAAACAATATTACATAAAGATTATGTTGAGTTTGAATATTTGCTCCTTCGATTAAAATCTCTATATATGTGACTGAATTCATATGGAAACAGAAGGTAAAAATGCGCTTAATAGTCGTTGTTGTTTTAGATGTGATTATGAACAAATTTATTGATGAAAAGAAAACTTTGACTCGAACTAATGTTCATTATCGAACAGGTGAAAATCATCGTTGGTGTTAATACGTTTCAATGATGCTAATGGTCTTGTATTAGGTTTAATTACGAACGATGTTGTCGTTGCTGTTGTTGAAGTTGAAGTTGAAGTTGAAGTTGGCAGATGTTTGTTGAACCATGATAAAAGTATTTGAGTTGAATCTGATGACGTCGATGATGTATTCGATAGAATGCGAGAGAATAGTTTTTTACAAAGTTTTTTAAGTAATTGTTTTCGATGAATTTCCGGAGAATCTGTTGTTATTGGTGTTGTTGTTATTGACGTTGATTCTGTTTCATTGAACCATTCAATCGACGATGTACTCGTCAATTCGATTTCTTCTTCAGTTGTAATATTCTCAAATTGAATTTCACTAGCTGTTATTGGATTTTCCGTTGTAACTAATAAATTACTTAAATCAAAATCACCATTCTCAGAAACAATATAGGATTTTTCTTTTGCTTTTGCCCGATAGGCATCATGTAGCATATCAAATAAAATCTTTGTATGTGCAGGTAAAAGTGCTACGAAAAAAAGTCAATTGAATAAAGAGAAGAAATTTGTATTCTCGAACTTACAAGACCAAATGCTATGATTTGTTTTTGTGATACGTTCGTCACAATTTCGACCGATATAATCAAAATAACATCGGCATTCGTATGTTGTCAAACTTGTTTCAATACATAAACCTCGATTTTGACAAGGATTCTCTTGACAACGACCTGAGAATTCAACAACAAAAAATAATGATAATCAATGTTCTTTTTCTTTACCAAGTCGTTTTTCACAAAATGAACCAGTAAAATCAATCGGACATATGCATAGAAAAGCCTGATTCGATCCAAAACATGAACCACCATTCATACATGGCATTGACCAACAAAGATTTCCTACAGACAAACTCATCGAAATCCCATTCAAATTTGGCTTTTTCTTACCTGTGATCCAATTGGCACCAATGTGAGAAATTAAAATCGCTAGTAAGCAAGAGAACAAACTTGTCTTCATTATTGATACTCGAAAATGATATATTCATTCATGATTCAATAGAGTTGAATGGGTGAGAACAAAACAACAAACGACAACGATTTACGTCTTCTGCTCCGATCTGATTAACTAACAATACATACATATGTCTCGACATAAGCGAATCATTTCAATGAGTTTATTTAGAGATCATGTAATGAATGGAGAGAATGAGACAAACGAACGGCATAAGTGTCAAACAAAAGAGTATAGGTCTGCTTTTGTTTTCGTTCTTTGTAAACAAACTTGTTATTTTTTTTTCTTTTGATAAAAATCTAAGAAACGTTTTTGTATTTATATTGCATAAGAAGAGAGAAAAAAAAGAGAGTATCCATCCATCAGTTTAGTTCATCGACACACGTGAGCAAGCAAGCTGTACATAAAAATAAAAGAAAAATAAACTTCATGCGAGCGCGTTTAAAACTAGTGCGATGATTTATCTCGTTTGTTCATCAATTGAACTAAACAAAAACATAAATTTTCGTTTTTGAAACTCGAAAAGCAAGTTTTTCTTTTACTCTGCTGTTGTTAATTCGTTGTTTTCATTGTCGACGGTGCCACCCGTTGGAATGTCATCGAATTGATGTAAATTACGACGCCATGTTCGCAATTGACCGTCGAAGCAACGTCGAGAGCATTTACGATATTTGTTTGGCGTTGTTGGTTGTTCACGTTGACGTTGTTTTCTAACAAAAAGACAGAAGAAATGGAAATTTTGAGTTCGTTTCGAATTACTTGACAGGATATTTGGCGATGTATTCAGCATAGGATTCCGACATTTTGCCTTTGAGAATTTCTTTTGTTCGTTGACGTAATGTATGCGGATCGCTTTCGACTTCTTGTAAAATCTCGTCTTCGGTCATTTGAGCGTATTTAGGAAAGGTTTTCAAATGACGAATATAACTAAAAATAATTCGATTCGAAATCGTTTATTTCTTTGTTCAGAATCTACTTGAATAAATATTCAACTTCGAGTTCTTCGATTTCAGCGATAATTTTCGGATCGTCGTTGAAGTATTTTTCCGATAAACGAGCAAGATGAGTTAATGTTCGTTTACGACTAGAAGAAAAAAACGCTCGGATTTTGTATTGATTTTTAATGAAAATCGTACTTTGTGTCCGAACTCATCATATCTGACTTCGCACGAATCAATGATCGACCACTGCCAACTTTTTGTTTTTGATTCATCACACTGACGCTCTTACGTATCGTAAGTCGATCATTGCTGGTTGTCGATGGAACCGTGGAGTTGTTTTCACAGAGAGCTGTTTTAAGTGCTGTATCGGCACGAACACTTAACTCGAACAATGCGTCCATAGGCGTTCGATTTGTTGGTTCATTGCTAAGAATGAAAAACAAAATGTCGAAATCGGAAAAATTACAAACGAGGAATTTTACTCGGCTGGTGTCCAGTCGAGTGTTGTCGTGGAGAAATGAATACGATTTGCTGATTCTTCGGTTTCTCCACCTTCTAAGATTGGCATGAGTTTAGGTTGCGAAGGAGTTTGCTCGAGAGTTTGACCAGTACTGGATTTCTTGGGTAATGAACTCGTTTGATTGACCTTAGTCGAATCACGAACATTTCTTCAAAAACAAAAACAAATCTCTTTCGAAAAATTCACTAAATCGTATAGCATTACGATCCGCTATTGAATGTATCGATTGAACTACGAAAAACTTCAGCTGACATTGATCGAGCTGCAAGTGTACGACGTAGTCGATTGTTGTTATCATTCGAATCGATTTTCGATGGCGAACTAATCGAACAAAACAAATTCTATTGTCCAAACATTAGCAGAATCTCTACCGTGCACGATTGAAACCAGAATAGGAGCCAACAGCATGATGTTGTTGAGCAACATTATCAATATGTACTTCCTACGAGCAAATAATTAATTTCAAATTAAGAATAATAATCGAAAACAAGCTCATACTCGAGCAGCTTTCGGGACCCATAAATCGAATGCGAATAGGATCTTTTGGATTTGTGCATCGAGTGCATAATCCGAGCAAAGTCCCATTAATTCTTTGATACTATAGGTAATCATGTTTTCGTATGTAATTCGAATAAGAAAAAAAAACTAGATAAGAATCGATCGATTTCGTCCGAACGAAACGAATTATCTGAAACAAAGACTTCACCTCGAAAGCCCTCTCTTACGTTCGATTCGTTCGTTCCATTCTCAAATAGTACACAGTGAACAAGCGATTGTTGTGCTATCTATTGAACGAACAAATAATCGGTTCTTATTGGTCGATAGACATTGACAATCATGGAACTGAATGAACATAAACAATAAGCGAACGAACTAAGTTCGATTGAATATCGACGAGAATGATGACTGATATGTTGCAATCATCGCGTGTTTTACGAGCATTCGGCTCGGATCTGTCCTATTCGGACGCACTTTCAAATGTAAATAAATTCAATTCACGTCTTCTACGCGGACGACGTATTCGCTTACGTTTACCATTTGTTGATTCTCAAACTCATATCATACAAATTCCAACACAGAATTATCTATGGAAACAGCCAACACAACGTTTAATGCCCATGCGAGATGATCAAGTATCATCGTACGAACGTGTACCATGGCATAAGAAAAGGCCACATCCACCATCGACAGCAAATCAACAACAAACGACAGTTCCAACAACGAATATCAATGGTACAAATGAACAACAAGGAGAATCGTCAACGAATAAAGATAATCAAATCAATGGATCAACATCGATGGAAGATGATCCACGTGTTGTGGTTCGAGCCGGCGATTTAGGAATGTCGACTTCGGATGTTCATGTTATAACTACAGTTGAAAATCCGGTAGCAAACGGTGTTCGAACGACTGATGAATCGTCTCAGCCATCTGCACCGCCAATGACTGGTCTTGTTCAACCGCAACAACCACATTGGCCACAGCATATAACCACTCCAACAAATCATCATCTACAAAACTACATTCTCGACGATGAGGATCCGGATGATTTAGATTATGATGAATATGGTGGCAGTGGTCCTGGTACACCTGGCGGTCCATCATCGCCTTCATCGTCGACATCACGTTCTAAACGTGGTGGTTCAACTAAACGAACATCACAAACTGGTGCAAGAAAAAGCAATAGTAAGACAATTGATTGAACGAGAGTTTTTTATTATTATTTTTTTCTGTTTGTTTTTAGCCGGTGGAACAACGAGTAATGGACCTATTCATCCTGGTCATCGTCGACAACAATACACACTCGCTGAATTACCGTTTGCATGTGAATTTTGTCCGGCACGATATAAAACCAAGCCTGGTTTACAATATCATCTTGCTAAACATAAAGATGCTAACGGAGAAATTCGACCATCATCATCAACACCGGATACTGTTGGATCAGCATCGCCAACATCAGCTATGAAACAAAAATATATGGATCCACATCAGCAACAGCAACAACCACCCCCGCCACCACCACATCCTATGTATCCAAATCAGCCAATGCCAGGTCCACCTATGCATCATGGTAATCCCGGTGGACCACCACCACCACCAGGCATGCAAATGCCACCTTATCCAATGAATCATCAACAACAGGTACCATACGGCATGCCACCTCAACAACATCATCATCCAATGCCTCCGTCAGCGTCAATGCCACTTACTGTTGCAGCTCTCTCAGGTTCAGCTCCTCCACCTGGTGTTCCTTATTATCCGCAGCAACAACATCAAATGGCACATCAACAACATATGATGATGATGCAACAGCAACAACAACAACATCCACAGCAGCATCCACCACCACCCCATCCGCAACAATATCAACAACAATATAAACCGCCAGCTCCAGTAAATGAACCGCCAACAAGTGTTATCACTGGTCTGCAATGTGATTTTTGCGGTGGCGATGAACAAGAAAATAAAACAACGAAATTACCAGAACAAATGATTACTTGCAAGGTAGTAAAATACTTTTGTTCTTCTATATCATGAGATATCTTTGTTTAGGATTGTGGTGGTTCTGCGCATCCTACATGTCTTAAATTTACACCTAATATGGTTCGTCAAGTTAAAACATATCCATGGCAATGTATGGAATGTAAAACATGTACAGAATGTGGTAATTCGGAAAATGATTCAGAACTTTTGTTTTGTGACGATTGCGATCGGTAAGTTTCGCGTCTTTTGACAAATTTATTTCGAAAAAAAAATGGTTTTACATTCTAGTGGTTATCATATGTATTGTTGTTCACCACCATTATCCAAAGCACCAGAAGGTGATTGGCGATGTAAATTGTGTTGTGCCCAATTTGGTGAACTTAAATCTTGATTCATTTATCTAAACGAACTCATCTTTTTTCATTATCTGAAAATCAAATCTCTTAATCTGATCTTCTTTTTCTTCCTCTCTCATTCACACACACTCTCTTTCTTTTGTAACAGAGTATAATAATTATTTGTTTGTTTGTTTTCCTTCTTGAATAGACAATTTCTTGCAAAGTAAAAAAAAAGACACTTAATAATGATTTTCGTCGTCGAGATGTTTCTTATTTGAACGACGATTTTAAATAAATGTACTGATCATATCTACATATCTATTTCTTCGTTAAACCTAGTACATTAGAATTCACTTTTCACATTCTAGTATTTTTTACAAAAAATTCAATCTACTGAAAGAGGCCGCTTGAACTTTTGAAAATTTATTTAGTGGAATGTTTTATTTCAAATAATAGCAGAAAAATTATAAATAGACATCATGTTTCATACTATACTACTCTTGTGTGCCCGTATACACTTTGGGAAGTTCATGCGTTAGCTTGCTTCAATTTGACTTTAGACTGGTAGTAAAGTATTCGATTGTGCTGTATGAAGAGTAAATGGATCCAAGCCGACATTAAAGTTTTCACTCCTTTGGTTGGCAATAATTTATTCTATTAGAATCAGGCATTTCCTACTTGAATTATAACATGTTGTTGTTGATGGAAGATCTTGAGATACTGTGTGTTTCGGTACTACGAATAAATTTTGGAGTTTATGAGTGGAGCTCCCGTTATTTTATGAACTTAATTGAAACATTATTAACTTAAGGGTACATTTTGAATGGAATCTTCGAACACGACAAACTTTTTTTGAGTAATTGATGTTCCCTCGATTCATAGCAATATTTAATAGTGCAATTAGCAGTAGTTTCATAAACTATTCGTAAAGAAATTAATATAAGACTTTCTTTGTATGCAGCGTGTAGTTTTGTTTTCATCCCAATAAACTAATGTAATGATTTTGATATTAGAATTTGGGTATTTGTAAAAAAAGAATAGATGGTGTACATATGCAGAGAACTTCATATTCTCTATTGGGTCGTTGTCATAAACCAATCGTAGAATAAGTTTGATAAGAACCAAAATTTATAATCAATATTTTTGAAAGAAATTGAATTTCTAATGTTGGCCGTTCGTTTTTTTGGACGATTACCAGTGATAACTTCGTCAATAAAACGAACGTCATGTCTTCGATTACTTGCTGGTTTAGCAAGCGGTGGTAGTGCACTGACAGTAGCATATAAACACTATCGTTTACATGCTGCTTCACCACCACCACAAAAATTCGATCCCAATAAAATTCAATCAGTTGTACGTGACATCGAACGAAAAAAAATATCATCATCTGAAAAATTCGATTGGAATCTCTTCTGGCATTATCTTCGACCACAAATATGGATCATTGCTTGTGCTACAGCTGTTAGTTGATTTCATTTGATGTAAAAAACAGAATTTAAAAGAAAATTATAAAATTTAGACAGCACTTGTGGTTGCTTATTTGAATGTGGCTATACCGTTAGAATTAGGAAATCTGATCAATGCCGTATCAACTCTGCTGAATTCTCCTTCTGGTTCCATAGATTTGACTCGTCTTTTATCGAAACCAACTTTTAAATTAATTGAATTATATATCTATCAATCACTAGCAACATTTGAATATATTACATTGTTGTCAATAGCTGGCGAACGCATGGCTGCAGCGATTCGTCGAGATCTTTTTCAAAATGTTCTTAAATTAGACATGGAATTTTTCGATCGAACAAAAACCGGCGAAATCATGGATAGGTACGTGATTCAAAATCTTTTTCTAAAATTAACATTCCTTGAATTTCAGATTAACATCTGATGTTCAAGAGTTTAAATCAAGTTTTAAACTTCTCATTTCTCAAGGCATGCGAGCTTCGACTCAAGTAAAAATAAAACTAAACCTAGGCAGACAAAAACCTTTGAATCATCAATTTAATTCTCTAGATTGTTGGCTCAGCAATATCACTCTATTGTATTTCTCCAACCTTAGCTACTTTAGCTGGTCTTGTCATTCCGAGTATCATTGCCGGTGGAACTCTCTTCGGTTCTCTATTACGACAATTTTCTCGGCAAGCACAAGCACAACTATCCATATCAACTGGTATTGCCTATGAATCCATATCAAACATCCGAACGACACGTTCGTTTGGCGCTGAAACTAAACAACATGAATTCTTCGAAACTGAAGTCAATCGAGCTCGAGATCTCAACATTCGACTCGGTGTTGGCATCGGCATGTTTCAAGGCTTGAATAACTTAGTCATGAACGGCATTGTCTTAGCTACGATTGCTCTCGGCGGACAATATGTGTCCGAGCACCGTCTGTCTGCTGGCGATCTCATGGCGTTTCTTGTCGCTACACAAACGATTCAACGATCGTTGACACAAGTATCTGTTCTCATCGGACAAGCGATTCGAGGCATGTCAGCCGGCGCACGAATACATGAATATCAGCGACTATCGAGTACGATTCCGTTGGACGATGGCACACGCATTGCGTATCATTCGATGCTTGGTCAAGTTCAGTTTTCGAATGTCTCGTTTGCCTATCCGACTCGAGATCAACAAGTGAATATTGATTGAGAAATGATTTGATTTCATATTGTTTGTTTGTTGTTCAGACAGTCTTAGAAAACTTTAATTTTACCATTCCAAGTGGTAAAACAGTTGCGATCGTTGGTCCATCGGGCTCGGGTAAATCGACTTTATGTTCGTTACTCGTTCGTTTCTACGATCCAATCAACGGTCGAATAACGATCGATGGCAAAGATATTCGTGCGTTGAATGCCACATGGCTTCGTTCGAATGTCGTCGGAATGATCAATCAAGTAAATCGAATTCCAAAAATCGAACTATTTTCGTATTATGATTTAGGAACCGACCTTATTTTCAACGACAATTATGGAAAATATTCGTTTTGGAAAGCCAGATGCGACTGATCGAGAGGTTTTCGAAGCCGCTAAATTAGCGATGGCCGATGATTTCATTCGAGCATTTCCCGATGGATATCAAACGATTGTTGGCGAACGCGGCGTGACCGTTTCGGGTGGGCAAAGACAACGAATTGCCATGTAAATCCTAAATTCCAAACGTTCGAATTGAAACTCATACGTTGATTTTTAGTGCACGAGCTCTATTAAAAAATCCATCGATATTAATTCTTGATGAAGGTAATTTACATTTTCTTCGAGTAGAATTTTTCATTCTAAACTTTTATTTTTTTTAGCCACAAGGTGAAATTTAAAGAGACATTTTTTTCTTCGAAATACTCGATTTATTTAGTGCACTTGATGCTGAATCGGAGAAACAAGTTCAATCAGCTATCAACAATGTTGCGAAAGGTCGAACAACTCTGATCATTGCTCATCGTTTGAGTACGATACGTAATGCAGATATTATTGGCGTTATGTTACACGGCAAACTAGTCGAAGTAGAACGTCGATTCGAAGGAAGAAAATGATGATTTCCTTTTGTATTTTAGATGGGTACACATACGGAATTGATAAACAAGAAAAATGGTGTCTATGCTGAATTAATGCGTATTCAACAATCGGGCATTGACATTCTTTAAAATAAAATAGTTGTTTATTTGAAAAAATAAAATAAAAAAGCCAAAAACTTAGATTGATTTTTATTTTTCTTGAACTTTTGAAGATAAATTTCATGAGATCTGAATCTGTACATCTTCTTCCATCATCAATTTATAATGTCTATTCGGAACGATTCTATGTTTTATTCATATTTTGTTTTCTTGCATTCAATCAATGTTTAATCTGGTTAACATTTTCACCCATAGCACGAAGTACACAAATCTATTACAACATCACAGAATCAACTGTTGATCTACTTCTCAATTGGGGACCGATTGTATTCATACTATGTTTACCATTAACGTATATTCTGTTAAACAGACAAAATGGACTTCGATATTGTGTTATGCTACTCGCTCTCATAGATTTTCTTGCTGCATTAGTTCGAATTATTCCATTAGTAATCACATTACCGTCATCATCGAAGTTCACTTCAATTTCTCTCTCATTCCTTCATATCGGTCAGATCTTAAATGCAATCTGTGGTCCATTGGTAATGGTACCTGTTTCACAATTGTCTTGCCTTTGGTTTGCATCTCATGAACGAACACGTGCAACAACAGCTGCGATTTGTGCGAGTAATTTCGGATTAACAACTAGTTTCATCATTGGACCGTTGATTGTGTCATCACCTGAATATCTTCCTCGATTGCTCTATGTTCATTTAGCTTTAACATCGATTGCTTGTATTCTTGTTATGATTCATTTTCCTGCTCAACCATTAACTCCGCCATCTCCAGCGGCCGAATTATTAATTACGAATTCGATGAGTTCATGGTCGACACTTGCGCAAAACATTCGGCAATGTTTAACAACACCAGCATTTCTATTAATAGCACTCGCCGGTGGACTTATGTCAGGTGTTTTAGGTATATGGACAAGTCTATTTGATATTATTCTCAAAGCAGAAAATATTACCGAACAACAAGCAGGTTGGCTGGGTTTTAGTGCAACTACGAGTGGTATTTTCGGTGGCTTATGTCTGAGTATTATCGCTGATCGACCACGATTTCAACATTCTCTTAAAACTTTCATTCTTAGTTCTTATTTTATCTGTTTACTTGCTATAATTTACTTTGAGTTATCTGTTCATACCTATTTTTTTAACGAACCTATTCTTCCGTCGACTATACTTACCATCGGCTTGTCTACAACCCTAGTTGGCCTATGTTTTAATAGTGCATCGTCGTTGATCTACGAGTCACTCGCTGAACTAATGTATCCGCTTCCTGAATCTCTATCAGCATCGATCCTGGTTCAGTGGATGAACATGGTTTCTTTACTTGTCTTATTTATTGCGCCAAATCGAGCTCAACTCATTAATGTTATTGCATTCATTACGATAATGACTTGTCTACTAATGATTATGTTTGCACGATTTAGTTATCAAAGACGTGATGAAGATCAAAGGAGACCTCAAGAAAATTCACGTCACGCGAATATCTATTCTGAAAGTCAACCAGAGGACACTTAGGGAGATTTTTCTTAGATTTTATTTTGCTCTTTTTTCTTAAATATCTGTCAAAAAATAAATCTGATTTATTCAAAAAGAAGTTACAGAAATATTTGACATAAGAGTTTAATTAAAAAAAATGTATTACTTCAAAGTTTTTCTCGACTTTACTTGAGTGCACGCAAAATAATTATAGCAAAGTATGGAAAATTATTCTATTTCAATGAATAACAAAACAGATGGTTCACAGAGCGATACCGCAGATTATATTCAAATGCCAATATTTGGTTTAATTATTCTTCTAACTAATTTCTATACTATTATTATACTAAGTCAAAAAACATTTCGAAACAAAAAATTCAATTGGCTAACAATGAATATTTGTTTCGCTAGTTTCACATTTTCTGTTATTGAAATCTTTTCAATTGTTATACGTTTAATAGATGTATCCAAAACCATGGTTTCTTGCCGTGTTCTAGGTTTTATTATCGATCAACCTGTTTGTTATATCATGTATTCACATTGTGTAACGTCATTTTGTCGTTTCTTATCTATTCGATATCCACGAAAATTATTTTTCCGATCGAATTATTGGTTAGTCGGTAATATCATATTCAGTATAATTCTTAGTACGATCCTTGCTTTACCTTTTTTATTTACTGACGGTTTTGCTTGCACATCAATGAATGGTAATAATAGTTTTATGAAGTTTTATTCATTATTATCAACTATGTTTCTACCGATTTTAATCATAATTCTATGTAATATTGTAATCCTTTGTTTCGTAAGAAAATCAACAAGACGTATACAAGATTTGAATCAAAATGCGCCACATCGTTTGAATAAACGCGATATGTATTTGTATAAAATCTTTATGTTAACATTTTTTATATTTACTCTCGGTTGGTTACCGATTTTTATTGAACAAATGTTTTTCAATGGGCAAAGTCAATTGCCAACAATTTCTACTAATGTCATACAAGTATTGCCAGCTGTTAGTCTTCTAGCTGACACGATACTTATCATTTATTCGGATTCATCGACGAGAAATTTAATTGTACGAACATGTCAATGTCGATCATAGAAAAAGAAAACACATGTACACCTTCTTTTGTTGTTCATATCTCCATGGCAATTTTGATGTTTATTTGATTGAATTAACGATAGTGATATATCGTGAAACAAGAGTAAGAGAAAGAAGAAAAAAACTTGTAAGTCTCAGCGAAATTTTTATCAACCAAAAAGCGGCCCTTTTCGTTTAAGATTCATCCATTTTTTTCGATTCAATAATGTTAATCCATAACGTCGTTTGTCTACATCATGATTCACATCTTCATTCGATTCGACTGTGATCGAACGACCCATCAACGGTGCACGTAAACGTCGAGCAATTACAAATCGACGATTTTCATTATGCGAGTTTTCTTTCGATGTATCTGCCATAGTAATAACTAAGATTTGCTTAAAACGAAAAATTCACCTTTTTTTATGACGAAATCAAATGTTTCGTTTACCTGTAAAATGAGCATAAATACGAGAGACGAAGAAATTATCGACTGCATATTGTTGAGAAATCTAATGTGATGTTGATATGAATTCCTTCGAATAGATAAAAAGAAAAACGTCTGTTTTTATATACTGAAATAGAGATGATTTTCAATTAGAATTATTTGACATTTAATTTCGATACGAAGAAGAAGAAAAAGAAAAGCATTGACACTAAACAGCTCGTTTCGAACCAACTATCTGTACTTAAGCAAAGTAACCACCTACATATAAGTTTAAACTTCTGCCACTTCGGAAAAGAATCGATCTACTATCTGTTTTAGAATTAATTAAGCTCATATATGAGACATTTTAGCCTCCGAGTGTGCTACGAAATGCACGCGATGAGAAAACCATTTTTGAGAACAGGAATATATAGAACATCTCATTATAACCTGGTTTTTATCAATAATGTCTGTAGATCTATTTGAAATGATTATAGAACTTCGATGAATTTATTCTAATGTAAAAGCAGATCATTTCTTTAAATAATATTTCGAGTTTCATCAGTAGTTTTGTATGTGTTCTAAGGAGAAAAAAAGGAACATATTTGTCACAGAGAACAGATGACCTCTGCAATATTATTAATAATTTCATGGAACGCATTAAAAAATATCGCCTGAAAATATGACCTCAAGTTGAATATCATTACGAGAATTGTTTTCTTTCGTTAGATAATGAATGAATGAAAATTGTGATTGACGTCAATATTTGTCGTAAAACATCCAAGTATCCGAGATCCGTAATCATAAAAATTTCAAGGTCAAGAATTATGCAAACATGTCACTTCTACCAATCGTAGTGTTTATAATTCACTCTAGGCTACTTAAGAATAATATTTTAATCAAATAACAATACAAAATGTGAATTGAATGGTACCTGTCGATAGATATGATTCTTTTTCTTTCTCTCACCTAATTAACTCATTAAAATCGATAACAGTAAATTGACTGTCGGTCAAAATGTGAGACGACAATTAAACCGATAAAAGAATTTTTAAGAAAAAAGTCTCAGTTGATTTACCACACATTTGAAAATGACATCCACGAAAAAGATCAAACGAAAAATGTACGTACCTGGAATAGGTAAGTGTCGATTTATGATATAATTTCAACTGTGAAAAACAATCATTCACGAAAGGTCAAACAGGTGTAAATCAATTAGGTGGTTTGTTTATCAATGGTCGTCCATTGCCCGATCATATTCGACAAGAAATTGTTGAATTAGCATTGAATGGCATTCGTCCATGTGAAATATCGAGAAAATTACGTGTTTCTCATGGATGTGTTTCGAAGATTTTAACAAGATTCTACACAACTGGTTCGATTCAGCCAGGATCTTTGAAAGTAAATTCAATTCAAAAAAACATATTGCTCATTTGTTTTGTGCTCTCAGAAAATCCATTTCCAACAAACAGCTCCATCAAACGAAGACTTTTTCTTAGCATTAATTCATTATCATCAATTTCTCTTACAACAAATGTCTCAGCCTGAATTGAACATTCCGTCTTCAACTTCAATCAAACATTCGATCGACAATATTCTCTCTGTTAAATCGTAATTATTAAGTTCTTTAATAAAAAAAATAAGTGCAAGTGTACAAGAAAAAGAATGCGCATTAGACGGTGGACAAAAAGAAGAAAGAAGAATACAAAATTATATATCGTTCGTGATTTGTTCTAAGAAAAACGGTTTGATTGATTATCAGCGATCGTTTTTGTTTTGTTTGTTGGTTTTGAAAGACTATCTAATTCGATTTAAGCAGTGATCAATCCTCGAGGATGAGAAAATGTCACCGACGTAACAGCCGTGTTTTCCGGTTGTGTTATTGTAAATGTACGTCGTATGCCTAAGACTTTATCCAAATCAATAAATAATGAATTATTTTTAATTGCTAAATCTTGTTCTAAGGTTGATTTCGTTCGTAGTAAATGTTGAACGGCATTCTCTTCTTGACGTAATTTACCGTGAAGATCGGCAATAGCTGCATGAAGATCGTGAACTTCTTGAAGTAATCTATGCATGGCCGAATCTCGGCAGGCTTCGACATTGGGCCGACGTTGACGTGTTTCGAGACGTGTTTGAGCAACTTGAAGAAAAGCTTCTTTATCAGCAATTGTTTTCTTGAGAAACTCCATGTTTTGTTCGCAATCAAAGATCTCTTGAAGAATCTACGAAGAAAACAGAACAATGTGCAATATATGCATGTCAAACAAACTTTTTCCAGATGAGCTTGAGTTTTATTTTTCGCATTTTGTTCTTCTTGAACACGATTTTCCAATGAAATATTCGTATAATTCCATTGTGACCACATATCGTTATTACTCTGTGCCATCAGTTGATTACTACTATTCAGTAATTCATCCGATTGAGAGATTTCGCTGAGACCTCGACGAATGTTTTCTTCATTGAATCGAGTCCAAGTTTCAGGTACGGAAGCACTGAAAAGCAAAGAAAATTGAAAAATTGAGCAATAGTTCGTAGTAGAACGTACGTATTATCGATGTTTTCGATTCCTTCGTAGAAATTAATGCCACGCGATGTGGTCTTCATGTTATGAGCAGCCGAGTCGAGCACTCGAGCACGGAATTTATCTTGTGAATCACGTTCCAATTCGTGTAATGTCGCACGATTGAGTCTACGCAAGAAAAATCAATTAATTAAGCTTTTTAAAAAATCATTTTTGCCTACGCATTTTGTGTATTAAGACGTTCGAGCGTTTGTCGAAGTTTTTGTTGGCATGTTTTAATCGTATCGACTTCCTATACAAATTTCAAATCAATGATTAAAAACAAACGAACTATTGAATCATTTATCTTATTACGCGAATTAATTCTCGTTCGACATTATCGTGAACAAGATCGATACCTAAGCGAAACGAAACAATGTTGAATTTGACTGTTTACATGTTCAAACCTTGTCGTTTTTCTCGTTCGTATAAGTTTTCTTGACAAATACGCAAGGGTTTCTCCGATTCAGATAATAATCGTTCGACTTCTCGTCGTCTCGTTTCGACTTCATCAATTTTTAATTTCATTTTATTTTTCGTTTTTTCCAATTCACCTTTCCAATATTCGAGTTCATTTATACGTTCACCTAAACGTTTCGATGATTCGGCATTATTTTTAAATGCTTGTTCATCTTTTTCTCGTGCTAAACGTATGGCATCCGAACGTAAACGTTCAGCCGCCGAACGAATCTTATCCGATGCTAGATAGTTCGTCATTTGAGCATTGAACCAATCTTTGGGCGTGTAACGTGTATAAAGTGCTTGACGAGCCGATGGAAATATTGGCGGCACTTTAACACTATCGATGTTATTCAAATAACTCGCTGAACTAAATGGTTCGACTGTTGATGCTGTTAAGGATTGTGTTGGTTCGATGCGTGCCGTACGATAGTATGTCGACGGACGCCATGGAAGTGAGAGTGAACGTGTGAGAATGCCGGAATAAGGTGGAGCCGATGATGTACGATAATCGAATGTGCCAATTGATGGTAGAAGACTGCCTTGTTGCGGACGACGGCCCATATGTGTGTATTGAGCCGTCGCAGTTGATCCCATGTAGTCCATAGTTGCAAGCACCGGTTAATCAATAAAACTAGAAAAATCAAAATTTTCAAAATCGAATTTAATTTTTTGAATACATATACGTACGTGTTGATGTGCTTCTTACAATTCAATCACACGTACAGTTAAGTGAAGTGATTGAAAATGAGTGTAAAAAAAATGAAGAAAAGAAACACAAAAATTTTCTTGCTTCTTTTTCTCGATAAAGTGTAGAGAGGTTTCTCTCAATAGTTTCGTTTGTTAGCACTTTTTTTTTCTTTGTTTTATTGTTGTTGTGTGTTACCCTGCGAGCATGTATGCATTTAGCGTCGTCAACTGACTTCTTTCCTAATGTTGTTATTGTTGTCCGAAGAAACGGCTTTTTTGCTTGTTCTTAAAATAAAAAAAAAGGACAAAACGAGAGAAATCATTCGGAATTTGTACAGTCTCGCGAATGAACTCAATGATCATATCAAATTTGATTTAATTATTCAATGAAAATGTGAAAACATGAAATACATTCGTGTTAATTAAATGAAATCGGTTTTTTTTTCTCATGTCAAATCAAATACATTTTCTGCATGTTGACTCCTTTTTGGTTGGAAGCAAGAGACACTATTCACTCAATAGCTCACTCGAAAACGATGACAACCAAAAACTACTAGAGTGGCTAGAAAGATGTCGATGACGGAGCGAGAAAACGAAAAAATACCCGAAGACAAAACTCGATGTTTTTTCTCTGTCTTCAAAAGTCTCCTCCCTATCTCGTTTTGTTTTTGGTTCGATCATAAAATCATCCCGTCCATCTTCACACTTTATTTATTTATATATGTATATATTTGTTTCATAAAAACACCTTCAAATCACAATCATGTACATGTTACACAAAAAAAAGAAAGAGAAAACGAATGGAAAATAAGAAGAATATTTACTTTGTTTTATATGAATTCGATAAACTAAATATGCCTGATGGTCGCACGATAAATATGTAAATGACATTCGAAGAAAAAAAAAGGCAAAAGAACTGAAAAATCACCGCTGATGCTGCTGCTACTGCTGTTGCTGTTGTTTTTCTGGTGATATTTCAATTACAGTCCGATACCATCCAGCAACATCAACTGATTGTTCACGTGATTGAATAAAAAATTGTTGTTGCATCAGTTGGCCATATTTTGGTCGTTGTTTGTAATTTTTAATTAAACTAAACAAAAAATCGAATGAAAATGAAATGAAACCTTGTGTTTGATTTTACCATAGATTAACAAATGTTCGAAAATCATCAGAAAACGATAGATGAGCAGGTAGTTGAGGAGGATCTTCAGTTACTATACGTGACATAACATCAAAATCAGATCGACAATTCGAATAAGGATACGCATTCGTCGCTAATTCAATCTGAATAGAAGAAAGACAAACATTGAAATTAACAGAAAAAACGTCTGTTTTTTTTTACAAGTGTGATTCCTAAACTCCAAATATCCGCTCGAATGTCATAATCAGGTCGAGATGGATCCGATGGTTCGATACGTTCTGGTGACATATACGCTGCACAACCGGCATTTCGAGATTTAGCCATCGATTCAATTAGAATACCGCTAATACCGAAATCACAAAGTTTGATGTTCCCGAATGCATCTATTAAGATATTCGATGGTTTCACATCTAAACAAAACAAAAAACATTCAGTTGGAAATAATAAAAAGAAAATCCAATTAACCTCGATGAATAATTCCGTGAGTTTCTTTGAGATAATTAAGTGCTGTTACTGTCTACAAAGAACAACAAAAATATTCGAATATCTAGGTGTTTTATTTGAATCTACTGAAAATGTTAATTTTCCAAGAACATTTTCTGGAATAGGCTGTTGAATTAATTTCAATAGTTTATCAAAACATGATGCCATTAATTCCATACAAATCCAAACATCATTCTACAATTGATTCATTTGTTTTTCTCAACAAACAAGCAAACAATCTCTCCTACCGAGTTAATAAAATATCCAACACATTTAACAATATATGGAAAATTGTAACTTTTAATGATCACATCGAGATCCATGATGATTCGTTTGTTTTCTTCATCGGACGATGTTCGATGCATGATTTTAACGGCTAATTGAGTTTTACTAGAAATATGTTCCATTTTATAAACTTGTCCACATGAACCATAGCCGAGAATTGAGAGATTAGTTAGCTCTTTAAGTTCGACACGTTTTTGCTAAATAAACAAAGAATAAAATTTGTTTTTGTTGTTATTTATGAATTTCAATGAAATACTTCGCCGTGAATGTGTAGTAAGCCGGAATTTTTCAGCACCTCTTTATATTTAGCTTGTGTAACATCACTAAAAACAAACGAAATCGAATAAGATTCGCGAATGATATTAGCCGTTCGAACCTGGCATTTGTCGGAGACGGTTGGAGTGGTGATAGAGGTAGATGAAAAACACCTTTTCGTGTTGGTGGTGCCGAACTTGCACGTGATGATGATGATGTTGAACCAATTAAACTCGCTATTGAAACAAAGAAACAAACAAATCATTCGCTGAACTTTCTTTTTTCTCGTACTTGGAATTTGTCGAATTGGCGTATTTAGATTTCTGCTTGTCGTTCGATTTGCTGTCGGAATCGTCGGTGTTTCCAATGGTGCGAATTGTCGTAGGATTTTTTCTTCCAACGCTTTCAAACGATTTGACATAGCTGGAATGCCAAGATAACCTCCATCAGTTGATGACGATGTTGTCGATGAACTCGATGATGGTGGTGGTGGTGGCGGTGGCGGCATTTGCATGTTGACACAGTTTCTTTTTTTTATACTATTGTTGTTGTCGTCGTCGTCACTCTCAATCACTCATTCAATCTCATGCCAATAAAATAATAATAATAGTATAGTTATATGACACGAGGAAGATAGAAGAAAAGCAAATCAACCAATCAGTTATCAACGATTGTAGCGCAAAGAGGAATCGTCTATAGAGGAACAAATCTCCTTTTTTTTCATTCGTTCAACGAACTACGTAATAATAATGATCTTTCGGAAAATCGGTTTCGAGAAATCGAAAATATGTTCGTTGAAATTCCGATTTGTATTGAAGAATGTCTTTCTATTCGTAGATTTTGAAATAAAATGTCTCTGAATTGCGTCGTTATTGAGCCTTCGGCTTTGAACGTACGTTGAAATTTTCTTTCGTTTTATTTGAATAAAATTCATCATTTTCTCACAGGAATATCGAGCTAAACGTGTTCGACATGATAGCTATCATCGAATAAGTAAATCCGTATTCCTTTCAATTATCTATGCTCATCAAAAAAAAAACGATTTAGATTCAGCTGAAGTCTATCAATCGTTTTTTATTACTCATACATGTTACGATTGTATGCCTAAGAGTGGCAAAGTTCTTCTACTTGACGGTCAATTATCGATCCGTAAAGCATTCTTTGCGCTTGTTTTCAATGGTGTTCGAGCGGCACTTATCTGGCATGCGCCAACATCGTCGACGATCGGTTTAATAACGATCAGCGATTTTATTAATATGCTCATATCTGCCTATGATTCCAAATGGGTAAACGAACCGAAAGGAAATGAAATGACAATGATTTTTGTTCTTTGCTTTTCAGAATAGTTTAGAGACATTAGAAACATCGTCGATACTTGAATGGAAACGAGATTTATTGAAAACGATCGAATCGAATATTATTTCACTCAGTCCTCAAGATAGGTAAAAGCAGCAACTACAACAAGTTTATTAATTATCCTCAAATCTAGTTTATATACAGCCATATTAACATTAATCGAACGGAAAATTCATCGAATACCAGTCATCGATCCGCTGACACATAATTTCCTGTTTCTAATTACTCATAAACGTATTCTGAAATTTTTGTATTTATATGTAATAACGAATTTTCGTCGAATAATAAATTCAAAAATCTTTTTCATGTTTAGATCTATGACTTACCTCAACCGAATTTCATTCATCAAACATTAGACGAACTTAAACTTGGTACCTATGAAAATCTTGTTATCGTACGTAGTTCATCAAAATATTGACAATTAGAAATCATTGTTCATAATTAAGATCGATCTCGAAACAAAACTAATCGATGTCCTACGAAAATTTCAATCACTACGCATCTCAGCAATACCTGTTGTTGACAATCAAAAACGTATATGTGATGTTTATTCGAAATTTGATATTATGGTAGAGAGAACATGACTTGTCAACAAAACAAAAAGATCTTATTCTTTTTAATTTCAATAAGCATCTCGCAGCAACACAAACCTATGCTAATCTTGATGTACCTTTATGTGATATACTCGATACGATTCATGATCATCAAACACGGCAAGTTGCAACATGTAAAAAGACTGATCAATTGTTTGAGTTAATGGATAAATTTGTTACAAGAGAAGTAAAATCTCAGATTGATTTTATTTTTCGATTGATTAATATTTTCTGTTTTTTTTTCTCTTAAGGTACATCGTTTGATTATTGTTGATGAAAATCGACATATAATTGGCATTCTATCTATGTCGGATCTCATGAGATTTTTAGTTTCAACATTTGAAAGTAAGAAATTGTTAATTTTACGAATAAAATAGTCAAAAAATCCTTCGAATAGATTTAACTAGGACACTTTCAACTGGACCTATATTCGAAAGTGAACCTATGGAAACCTAGATCTCGACAATGTAAATATTTTCTCAATCAGGAACATATTTATTAATATTATTACTATTTTTCGGACATATTATTATCTTTTTTGTATTGTTAAGTTTTTTTTTTCTTGTTGATTATAAAAAGAAAGACAAGCAACTCAAAACAGACTGTCTTCTGTTTCTTCTTCTTCTTCTTAGTTTTCTTTAGTGATTCCCTTTCGTCGCCTCCGAACATCCTTCCTCTCTTGTTTTCTCCTCAAATGACAAGACTACAGATAGTTAGCGACAAACGATAGCATGTTGTTCGCAAAGGCAAGTTTTTTTTATTTGTTCGTTCCTCTCTTCTGGGAATCACTCATTCTTGCATTGAGTCGATGTCACCAGTTCTTTTTTCTTCTCTCTGCTCAAGTTTTTTTTCTCGTTTTTTTTTCTTCCTTTTTCCTGTCTATCTCTCTTTCTCTCTCGCTGTCTTTATTCTATTCAAAGACGACGAGAGAGAGAGAGAGAGAGAGAGAGAGAGAGAGAGAGCGAAGAAGAAGAAAAAAAAACTGGAGAAATTTAGCAAAGGCATATCTTTCCTAACTCGATCGTATTCAGTCGGTGGTTAAAACAGTCGGAGTCGATTTTCCTTTTTTTTTCTTGATGATGTCAATCTCAAACGAACAATCATAATAATAGTAATAATAATAAGTAAAACCGAGTGAAACAAGATAGATTAGATGAAAAAACAAGTTTTCTACTAGAGTTTTTTCCTCTTCGTCAGTTTCTTCTTTTTCTTCTTCTTCTTCTGCTTCTTCTTTTTTTTTGTTCGACGATCGGTTGCTTCCATTGTAGAAAGAAGTGAGAGTGAGAGCACGACGTCGTTCCATCAGTCGTCGCGTGCTGGCGGTGTTACTGCAAAAATAACAACAATGGGTGATTCAATGATAACTCCATCAATTGAATACGATTATTTGATTAAATTTCTTGCACTAGGCGATTCTGGTGTTGGTAAATGAACATTTTCAAGAATAATAACAGTAGTTCTCATGTTTTATTTTTTTTTGCTTTTTAAATTAGGAAAAACAACATTTTTGTATCAATATACCGATGGACAATTTAATCCGAAATTTATTTCCACAGTCGGTATTGATTTTCGTGAAAAACGCGTCGTTTATCGACCTAAAACTCCTCCCAATGCCAAACCCTATCGAATTCATTTACAACTATGGGATACGGTAAAGAAAAAACACTCATCTATCAATTAAATGCATTCAGTTCTATTTGTTTTTCTAGGCAGGACAAGAACGGTAATAATAAATGTAGACAAATAAGAAATCGAGTTTTTCTTTTTGTTCTCGATAGTTTTCGAAGTTTAACAACGGCATTCTTTCGTGATGCAATGGGTTTTGTTCTTATGTTCGATCTAACATCGGAACAATCGTTTTTAAATGTTCGAAATTGGTTAACACAATTGCAATGTCATGCCTATTGTGAAGATCCTGATGTGATACTTGTTGGCAATAAAGCTGATCGTGAAGATGCACGTGTTATATCACAAACACGTGCCAAAGAACTAGCCGATAAATATTCATTGCCATATATTGAAACAAGTGCGTTTACAGCACAAAATGTTAAAGAAAGTATCGAAATGTTATTAGAAAAAGTTATGATAAGAATGGAAAAAACAATCGGTAAGATGATTAGAAAATTCTATTCTCTCTCTCTCTCTGTCTCACTGTTCATTTGTGGCTTATAGATAAATCAATCTTTCCCGTTCGACAACCGCCACCAGCGCCAACAACACAAGAAGAAGCTCCATGTGGTTGTTAAAATTTTCTTCGTTATTGTCATTTCTCAATGTTGTTGTTTTCTCTTTTCTTTCGTTATTGTGTGTGAGTCTGCCTTCGACAGTGAATACTTTTACGAACTGTGTGAAGTCATACAAAAATCTCACAAAATCCAAAAGCATATTCGTTCTCATCATCATCATCATCATCGTTTTTTCCTCGGTTTCTTCTGATAAGAATATCGTTCGTAAAAATTTCCCTTCTTCATTCTTTTTTTTTGTACAGCTTTACATTTGTCTATTTTATCTTCAATATTATTTCTGAATTTTGTGTGTATCTTGTTTTCGCTGTTTTCATCTATATTTCAATGTTTTATGAATACGATTTCACATTTGAACGCACATGCTAATGATGACAAATATCTCGATTGGAGCTCTATTATTCTATTTCCTAGATGAGTCATGATAAAGTCATGCCGCAATTACGTATTGTAACATTGAATGTACATTTTTTTACCGATATAAACGAACAATCGAATGTTCATCAACTTGTACGATTATTAAAGCCAATGTCAATTGATATTCTTGCTCTTCAAGAAGTTCTTCATACGAATCGAGATGCACATGTTGCACCCGAACGACATTATCATTTGAAATTGCTTTCTGATTTACTTGAATTACCGTACATAGCATTCTGTGAAACCGTATTCGAATTTGGCAATGCTCTCCTATCAAAATTTCCATTGAAACATTCAACGAATTATTATGCTGATGTTGATAAGAATTTGTACAAACGTGGCATGTTAGCCGTACAAATTGAACATGAATTTTTCCGAGAAAATAATGCAACATTCTATGTCACACATTTAGATCAAATCTATGAACAGGCACGTTTACAACAAATTCAATTATTTGAAAAATTCATCGATCAAAATGATAGTTTACAATTAGTAATGGGAGATATGAATTCGTTGACATTTAGTGATTATTCGAATGATTATTTTCACAGTTATATTGATGATATTCGACAGAAAAATAATTGGGAACGTCCGTATGAATTAGTAACACAGCAAATGAAAGTCAATGGTTATACGGATTGTTGGAGAGAGATGAATAGTGAAGCAATTGATGATCAAGTTGTAACATGCATTTATAGGACACGTATTGATTATATTTGGAAACGAGGGGAATTGAAAAATCAATGGAAAATAAATGAATGTCGAATATTTTCATCTGCAAATGCAACCGATCATAATGGTGTACTGATTTGTTTTCTAAAAGATCGATAATTTTGTTTGTTTGTTTTTTGTTTTATTTATATCCAAGATGTAATTTCTATTTGTTAACAAATGACTTGTTTTACATTGCAGCGATCTCGAAGTGAAAGTAGTTCTAATAGAGTCAATGTCATGACGATTTTCCTAAATTATAATCAAAGAAACTGTTGTAGTCTCTTATGATTAATTAATATTTTGTGAACTAGCAGTTTTTAAATTGAGTTTTAAACGACACGCTACTGACTCTTTCATCATGGAATAACATATGCCGAAAGATTATTCTTTATTTAAAGATCGTTCTCTATTCGTAAATGTGATAGAAAGAATAGAGAAAAGAAAAATACTAAATGTTCACGTGTTTTGTTATTAAGCATGAGCCAACGGTTAAGCATATAAAAGCTCTAGTGTTATATTAATGAAAATTGCCAAGACCTGGAGATTGGGAAAAAGAAACATGAAGAATAAAGATTTATTATAATCCAACCTTATACAAGACACAACACAAACAATTTAATCATATATACTAATGTCAACGAATTTCAACCGTTACGCTGTCGAAAGACTTCAGAAATAACTGACATACATAATTATAACTCACTGATGAGAAGGTCATTTATTTTTTATTTTGTTAAAATAAAAATGTTCGTTCAAAACTTGACACAAGTATACTTGGAAATATTGAATCGAAGACCTTGTGGACATGATTTATGTGTCAAAACATAAGCTATAAGAATACAGACATTATTTATTGATATCGTTTACAGTCAACTTACTTCCTGAATTCATATGGCATTGAAAATATTTGCCTTGTAGACTCATATAAGTGTCTTCATATAGTCCAGGAAATGTGCATTTGAAGTATTCTGCAAAAAAAAAATTCTATTTTTAAGAAACTAAAAGGAAAATTGAAATTCATACGTGTTTCACATCGAATTCCATTATAACCCACTGGACAATTACAGTAGGCGTGACGTGTTGATCCAATGAGACTTTCCATACATACTCCATTGTTCAAACAAAAACCAGCGAAACAGCTAGTCAATGCACCTAGAAAAAAAAACATGTTCTTAAACTCGTAGAAATCCTCGATATTTTAAATTTCTTACCAAGTAAATGGCAATAATCGCCGAATGTACCATAAGGACAGAGACAAATCGGTTTTAATGTACCGTGAATAACACGATTAGCACAAACACCTTTATTTTGGCAATTGATTCCATCGCAAAGTTTAGAATCTTTTTCACGAAAAGAAAACAAATTATTCCCTAATAATAAGAAAAAACGAAGGATTCTATTATACCATCTTTCTGTTGACACGATGTTCCGACAAATCCACTTAGACAATGGCAAATACCATCAACCAAATTTCCTCCATTATAACATTGCAACGATCCAGCAGGTGTAGATGCAGATGTAGGTATAGGTGCAGTTGTACTTACAACAAGTGTTGGATCACGTGTTACTGGTATTAAGATGTCTATTTTTTTAGAAATAAATAATTCATTTTCTTTTCTGTGAGTTTATCGTTTACCACAGAAGTCTGTTGCTGTAACAACAGGTCCACTTGGACTACTGCATAAACATGCATATGCTTTACCATATTCCTTCGTTTCAAGACACGTCATTAGATGTGATGATGGCGTGCACGGATTATTCGCAGGACTGCATATACCTAGAGAAAGTCAAGTTTCACATCTGTGTTTTTTCTTCGTTCATTTAGTTCTTCTTACGGCATGGTGCATCGAGTGCATATGGGACCGTTGGATTCGTTGGACAGGTACATTTTGCAGTGCCACCCTCTTGAATGCATGTATATCCGTTTGCTGGAGTAAAAAGACCACCTAATTGACAAGGATTCTCATTGCAATCTAATCAGAAAAGAAAGTCATGTCTATAAATTTCTTTATTCAAGAAATTTTTCTTTTACATCTTGCTTCAGCACATAAATATAATGATACGATGTAAATACCGACAAATATTTTCGAAGCCATCTTACACGCTGAATATCTTTTTTCAGACGACTTTCGTACTTTTATATAAGATTTATATTGACAAAAGTTTTAGTCGAAAACATGATTCGAATCTTATTTAAGTAAAATATTTGTCGAGTATATGATTTCTTTACTATTTTCATGATTATCTGATTAGATCATGCGCATTCAACAATAAAAGAAACGAATGCAATTAAATTATCATAATAAGAAGCGATTAGAAAAAAACATCATGACCCACATAATATGTGTTTAGTTTCAAGAGCTAATACAAAAGCAAAGAACATTAAAGAAAAAAGAATTTCATTAAGAAGGAGTAAATGCGTGATGTTTACAATTGACATTAGTCTCTAGTTGTCATCTTTAATTTTCAAATCTAATAAGATATGCGAATGTGAACAGAAATGTCAAACGAAGCTTTGTATGTTTAATAAAAAAATCTCGCGTTTTTTTTCCTTTGTTTTATACAACGTACATACGAGAACTAATACCTGTCCGTTGTGTAAATGTATCTCTATCCTTTTTCTGTTCAATCTTAACGTGAAAGAGCAAATAAAACACATATTCATATAACATTTGGCAAATCTTTTACACATTGATTTATCATCGAAATTACAATGAGAACAATCACAAATATCTGTCAAAATTCGAAAGTACAATTTATCGATAAAAGCAAGTCTCTTCGGAATCACTTTTTCTATATTTTTTCCTCTCTCTCTCTCTCTCTCTCTCTCTCTCTTACGCCTACTGAGTATATGTCTCTAATAATTCTTTTGTTCTTCTAAGCCTTCATAAAGCCAAAAGACGATAGTAAAATCTATGGATCTCAGAGGAGAAGATTACAAGCACAAATAGTTTCCTTTTTTTCTTCTTCTCCTTCTCAGCTTTCGTCTAGGAGAGCATTCACCAGTCGTCGCGAGGTCTCGTTCTCGTTTCTTGTATTCAACAAATACGGCCTATATTTTATCAGATTTATTTATCTAAGAAATTAGTCTCTTTAAAAAAATGTTTTAATCTCCACAATGTTAATCTCGACTAATCATCATCATCATCAAAATCGTATGAAACGTCTATTTGCACAATTATCAACATTATACGAAGAATCCCAAGACGACAATGAAGATAAAATGTCTGAATATGATATTATTGAATCAATCGAGGGTATTTTTTTGTTGTGTTTGTTTCGAAAAAAAACCCAATTCAACATATTGTTTCTATCCTAATCAATCGAATGAGTTGATATAACAGGCAAATAATTGACTATTTATACATGTGTGCACAAGACTTTCGTACTTCTATTTTCCACCTCCCTTGCTTTGCTTCTAGTCTTGAGTAAATAATGGATCCATACATGATATTTGTAAAGAAAATTGACATAATTAGTATTTTTTGTTTTTATTAGACAGTATTTCTGGCGAAACTTCATTGAATATTTCTCCAATAGCTGATTTATTACGTGAAAAATTTGCATTTGTAACAGGTGGTACAAATAATAGACGTCCAATTTTAACTTTTCCTGATCATTTTCATGCTGAATTAACACAGGAGAAATATAATAAATTAATTTCATACTTAACTCAAGTACCTAGGTATTTCCGATTGATGAATCGTGTTGTTGTTGTTGTTGTTTTATATATATATATATATATTTCTATTGAATTTCATCTAGTGAATATGAACGTCAGCTGGGCTTTGTTCTTATTATTGATCGGCGATCGAATAAATGGATGTCTGTCAAAACTCTTCTGAGTTATATCGAGGTAAACGAGAGAAAAGAACAGAAGAAAAAAAAATAACAACAAGAATCGATGACCTATTTGTCTCGCGAGACTTCGGTTTCTTTTGAGCCGAAAATACACAATTTGTGATTACTTGACCTGACCTATTGTTATCCTATCGATTAGGCAATCGTTTAAAATGTAATTAAATGCGAATGGAATCCGTAGAACTTTCGTCTTGAATTTCAAATCAATAAATTACATCATATATCATAAATGAACTATTTTTGTTTCTACGTGTAGGCTTATTTTCCTTGTGCAATCGAGTGTATATATGTTCTTCGGCCAAATTCTTGGTTGCAACGTGCTTTATCTCAATTATTAATCTCTAATGATCTTTCGTGTTCATATCGTGTTTGTTGACAATATTCTATTCTTTGTTTATTATTTCAATATCGATTTGTTTTGTAATCTAGTTAATCATTTGTCGAACATTAACTGAACTTCATCAGTATGTTGATTGCAATCAATTATCGAATGATCTGGGTGGTACAATTGATTTTCGTCTATTCAAATGGATTGAACAGCAAGCAGTAATATAAAAATCGAAAATATGACTGATAAAGAATTATTCTCTATATATATGCATGTGTGTGTTTTTTTTTCATATTTGATTATATCAGGCTATTGAAAAACTGATTCAATCAATTAATGATTTCGACGATATGTTATTGAAGTTTATAAACAAATTTGAAGAATTGGAATATCCTAATAGTGTTGAATTGATAGAAGAACTTGTCCAACAGACGAACAAACAAAAACTTGAACTTGAACGCGAATTAAAACGAATTCAAATGTAAAGACTCGATTGATTATTTGAATAGCATGAAACGTTTGTATAGATATTTAATAAGCTCAACGTGAATATATGCAAAAAGAATGAAGGCAGGCAGACAGACAGAAGAAAGAACGATAAGACGAATAGGTGCACGTACTATAAACTAGTAACAAAAAAAAATGCTGTTCTCTCCCTCTCCCTCTCTCGATTTCTTTTTCTTCACGTACAAAATAACTCTATCTTGATGTTGATCATCATCAATTCTCTTTTTCTCTCTCGCAATCGACATAGTTTTGTTTCATTTCTGTCCTTCAATACATATTCTAGGTGGGGTCAATCACTCTTATGCATTATTCGCCAAGAGCATAAACAGTCTTCGCCATCTCATAATAACATACTTGACAAGAATAATGATATTCGCCATCTGATTTTATTAGCTGATCAATCAGCACATGCTCGTGCATGTTTCAAGTAAATATCATCGTTCTTTTTTTTTCTTGTTCTTCTTCTCTTCAATAAAATACTCTTTTGATTTCTAGTGCTTTAACACATATCAATCGTGCCGAATCGATTCTTTCACAATTTTGGTCTCAACATCAAACACATTTGAATTACTGTCTCGCATTACGTCATTTCGAACAACGTTTCAAACAGATACAATCGATGTTCATTCAATTAAATAATGAACTTCAACAATTACCTAGTGTAAATTTGCTCTATGACCATTGTCAAACTAATAAGAAGTCAAATCATAATCTTGCTCAGACATTCAAACAACTTGATGACCTTTCCCAACGAACACAAGTAATGTTATTTTAGCCTATAGAAAGTTATGTACATAAATAATATATATCATCTCAATAGACAATGATCAGTCATGCTTCTATGTTGGCAAATGATGGCCTTGTTTTAATCATGGAACAACAGAAACAGCAGTCCATCTCTTATGGCATCGATTCAATCGAACCTAAACATCAGGAATTAGACGAAATGAAGAAGAAATTAATTGAACAAATCGATGAAAAACGACACAATCTTAAACTAATGAAAATCTATATTGATAAACTCGGATATGTGAGAGAGAAAGAGAATTTTTATTTTCAATTTTAAAATTCATATTTACGTATCTCTAGATAAATGATTGGTGCATACGTGGCAAAGATCTACTAGCTAAAGATGTAATTCATATATCTTCCGATCGAGCAGCTCGATCTCTCAATGAATTCGAACGTTTTCTTTCTGATCTTTCGACACTGAATATCGAAGAATTCGAGCAAACATCAATTCAAGAACCACTTCGTGTAAGATTTCATTGATCTATCATATATGTATATATGAATATTTGATTTTGATTTATCCATATAGACGATGATTACTCAAGTATTCAATCGTATGAATGACGTTCGAGATCTATGTGAAAAACGTTGTGAACAACTTCGTCAACTTGCTAAATCTTCTTGTCGACCTGTACAACGTGTTCATCCGTTAATTCTTTCACAAACAGATTCTCCTCCTTTACTTCTTCAACCGACACCGATCGCGACAAATACTAATGAATCAGCGAAAATCGATAGAAAACAAAGGTAAAACTGTTCTCAAGATAGCAAAACAAACGACAGTTTGCTTTTCAGACATGTTGTTACCGAACTGCTCGTTACCGAACAAGTTTACGTCGAAGAATTACGCGCTGTCATAACTGTATGTTTTCAAAATAAACTATTTCATTCTTATCTTATCTTGTCTAGGGTTATATGCTTAAATTCGATGATCCAGAATATAATCATTGTTTATCTCCGATAATTCTTCAAAATAAATCCGTACTTTTTTCGAATCTACCCGAAATTTATACATTTCACGCAACGTACAATGCCCATTGATTTGTCAATTAAAACTCGTGTCTTTTTCTATTCTAGTTCGTTTCTTCGCGATCTACAACAGATTTCGAACGATTCGAATTCAATCGGAAGTGCAATCGCTTCTTGTTTTATCAAACGAGTAATTTCCAATGACACACAGCCGAGAAAACAAAAAAAAAACATTTGTTTTTTCATTCATAGAAATCTTTCTTCAAACTATACGAACAATATGTTCTCAATAAATCTCGATCTGAAAATATCTGGAAACAACATTGTTCGGGACACGGATATTTTATCGTGCGAACATTCTTCTCACATATTTTATCTCGAAAAACTATTTTTAACTCTAGAAAATTCAACAACTACTCGGTCATCGTCTTCCATTGGATTCCTATTTACTCAAACCTATTCAACGCATAACCCAATATCAATTATTCCTTAAAGTAAAACAGAAGTTCTTTGTTTTGCTCTTAATAAAAGAAACAAACAATTGAAAATTCAATAGGAAATGATAAAATATACGCGTCATGAACATGAAAAACTCAAATTAAAGGAAGCACTCAATGTCATGTTGAATATTTTATCTTATCTAAATGATGTCATGCATTCGACGCAGATTATAGGCTATTCTGTATATTAAAATTGGTTGAATCCTTTCAATTGGAAGATTGTTTTGCTTTAGGAGAATTTCAATACTCTAGGTCAAATACGTCTGCGCGCCGAGAATTGCATTATATCAAAAGAAAAACGTCGGGGCACAGTCTATACACGAACGAAGACGAGCACTCGGGATATATTCTTATTCGAGAGAATGATCTTATTATGTAAGAAAAAAGAAGAAGCCAATGGAAAATCGGTTCAATATCAATTCAAAGAATGTATTCGAGTAAACATCCGTCCGATATTCTATTCGGTTTTAGGTTGTTGTGTGTGTTTTTTTCTCAATGAATAATAGGTTATTGATATCGCAGTTTGTACACATCCGAAAAATGATCGAACAAAATTCGAAATTGTTCTCAAAGATTGTTCGTATATTGTTCAAGTAAATTTCTTTGAATATTATCGATGGCATACGAAAAATATTGATGATATTTCTAGTTTTCAATGAATACAGATTTAATCGAAGAAAACTGTTCGAAATGGATTGAGACAATTAAACATTGTGTCACACAAATGACTGAACAACGTCGAGCAGAAATCAAACATCGAAGTTCATCAGTTGATCAATCATCTCGTTCACATCATCGACGTTTAAAAAAACATCCAACTGCGCCTATTCGTGCTCTGTATGTCGATCTTCTCATTTCAGTTATTCGTATCTTTCATGTTTTTTGGTTTTTTTTAGTGAATCCGAAGACGAACTAACCATTGACAAAACTGATACCAAATCTCGATTAGTATTTTGAACATTAGCCTTGTTTATTTTATTCATTCTTACTATTTGAAACTAATCTGTCCGGTGTTTAATTTAGTTTTTTTTTCTTTGTTTGTTTGTTTCATTTTGATCTTTTAAATAAATTGATGAATTGCTAAACACGAGATTTTACCATTTGATAAACGAACAAAAGCCAATGCTTGTCTTAAAAGAGAAGAAGCAAAGGACATACGAACAAATTAAACACTATTCTGTAGTTACTTATGAGTCGTTGTTTTTATCAATAATCGCTAAGAGATAAACTAGGTTTGAATCACATAATCGAAATCTTTGATTTTTACTTTCACTGAATGAATATTTTTCGGACGAGTTTTATTTAACCAACACAAACATCGAAGATTCTCATCAATATGATGATCGACACATTGGTCTAATTCAAAATGCGTTTATTTATTTCATAATTATGAAAATATATCAACCTGTTGATGATAGTTGAGTCAACCATGAAAGATTAGTAAGATAATCATCTTTAACTGTTTCCATGTAGATGAAAACGAATCTCGAACTTTTCTTTGTTTTATTCTATCCGATCTAATTATCACATGGCGGCTAGTTTTTATTTCTTTTATTAGGTTCAATTTCAATGTACTTAAAATGGAACTATTGGACTGTGATATAAATAGAATCTAGGTGCGAAAAAAACAAATTATGCTGTCTGCTTTCCGCGAAGAAAAATATAAATCAACAGCTACTTCAGTTGATTACAGAATAGCTTGTTATTATTTCACGAGCATACTGCTAATAACATGAACAGAAGAAAGTACATTGAAAAGATCACAGTTTTTTTTTTATGTTTAGTAAATAAGAGTTCAATTTTGATTTCTACATTGTAGAATTACTCTAAAGAAAAGAAAAAGAAAGTTTATTTGTCTTGTTTTTGAATCTTTGTGGTTTCTCTCGTCGTTAAAAGAAAAAGCTGGGTACAAAACATAGGTCATAATTTAAATCGAGTATTTCATGTGGAGTAGCAATGTCGAATGATGACAATGACATTCGAATACGTCGCTCATCATCATGGTTACCGAAAAAATTGTGTGTTGTTTGTGGATCGAAAGCAATTGGTATTAATTTCGGTGCATCTACATGTTCGCCTTGCAAAGGTAAGTCAGTGACCTCGAAGGATTTTGATTGTTATTATTATTGTTGTTGTTTAGCATTTTTCCGACGAAATGCTCGACGACAAAAAGTAAAACTGAAATTTTGATTTCAGAATAAAAAAAATGTGGAAGATTTTTTCTCGAAGATACTCAAATTATCTTGTCGACATAAACAAGATGATTATTCAAATGAAGATTTCAAGATACGTCGTTGTTCAAATTGTCGTTTACAACGTTCGTTTCAAATGGGTATGAAAGTTGAATTCATTCGAAGTGATGAAGAAAATATTCGATATAAACAATTAATTCAACAAAATCGAGAAAAACAAGAATTATTTCGACAACAACAACAACGAAAAACACTCGTATCAACAATATTTCTTCATGGAAATGATTGGAATCATTTATCAAATATCGTTTCAGCTTATGAGACACATTGTTTGGAAACATTTGTTCAACAACGTATGACTATGTATCCAATCGAACGATCATCGATCGATCAATTCTATGGCAAACATCTCGTGGATTTACCAATGAGTTTCATGATTTCACTTCGAGAATTTCTTCATTCATTACCTCTTTATCATACATTAAAACGAATAGATCAAATCTATCTTAACCACGTTAATCTTCGTCCATTGATATTCATGAATATGTTCGAAATTCGTCAAACATGTTATTTCGAATCATGGCAAAATGAATTCGATCATTCAACATGGAGATTTATTTGTGGTGAGAAATTATATGAGAAATTTCTCTGGATTGAAGATCTTTCAGATAAATTACTCATCACAGATCCGATTATAATACGTCTTTGGATAATTATTTTATTTTTTTCGACTTCACTTTCTTGTCTCTATGAAAAATCTTGTCCAACAAGAGAATATTCCAAAGAAAAAACTTCGTTATTCAGTATTCAAAATACCTATGTAGAACTTCTTTGGAAGTATTTATTGCATCGTTATCGTTATGAAAATGCTGTACGAATCTATTCGAATTTAACGAATTTGTATTTGAAAATGCAACATATTGGATTTGCCATTGGCGTTCAAGTTCGACATCGATCTGAGCTTATCGATATTCATCGGAAGATGAATCAGTTGGTATTCGAAGGAAATCATTGAAAGAGATCGCTAGTTGTCGGTCTGAGAACTTAATGTTATATATGAAAACCAATAGAAAAATTATGTTTACAAAATAAAACTAAAATTCGTTTTTGAATCGAGTTTTTCCTAAAATTATTTTGAAATTTGAATTCAATTTTTATTGGTTCATTACATATTGGTTTTTGATAAAAATCTCTCGATTAGTTTATTTATTTCTTCTTCTTCTTCTTCTTTTTTTTATTTAACTAGAAGAAGAAAAGAAAAATACGAATGTCGCGACGGGGAGAAGGAGGCAAAAAAGAACAGAATACAACAAAAATAACCCGGCCGATGAGAAGAAGAAGAAGAAGAAACAGCAGGGTCGAGAAACTTACGTACTTTTCAATGCAGTTGGGAATCAATTGCTCGAAAAAACTCGAATGATCAATCACAATTGACTTAAATGTCATACGGAATGGAGTTTTCTTTTTTTTCTTCCAAATTTAAATTCAATTTTTAATTAATTGTCAATAGAGTAATAGAAAACGCTCGTATGTGCCTAAGGATCAAACAAACTCTGCCGACGAAAATGCACGCACACCTACCTGATCCTATTCGCTAAAAATAATAGCAAATCTTTTCAAAACTTTTATTTTTTTTAGATGTTTTTTTAATTAATTATTTATTTCAATCCGGTGACAATCAAAATCAAAAACGATTGATTTTGTTGAACAGTATTGTCATTGATGTGTTTATTAACTGAATAATCTTATTTAGAATAGTAATTGAATTTCGAAAAAAAGAAGAAGAAGAAGAAGAATAATATTCTATTCAACAAGCAATGATACCACAAACATCAACAATCGTCTATCATCCAAAGCATCGATCCTGGTGGCCTAAACATGAATGTGTTATATGTGGTGCGAAAGCAATCGGTTTTAACTTCGGTGCTCCGACATGTGCACCTTGTAAAGGTACCTTTATCAACTCAAAAGAATTTTTTATTAAGTTCTTTTGTTTTTTTATTTTGTTTTCATAGCGTTTTTTCGTCGTAATGCTCGACGAACTGAAGTAAGATGATAAAAGAATGAAAAGATTTCGATGTTAGTTTTCTGTTAGGTGTTTCAAACGCCTTGTCCATTCAATGATACACTCGTTGAAAATAACGATCAAACGAAATATTGTTCTCAAGTTCGTTATTGTTCATCGTGTCGATTGCGTCGTTGCTTTGATATGGGAATGAAAGTTGAATTAGTTCGAACCGATGAAGAAAATGAACGTTACCGGCAATTAGTTGAAACTAATCGACGACGTCGACAACAACTTCTTCATCACGATGAACATTCGACCACTGTTCGTTAAACATTCAAATAAAAAAGCTAAATCTTCGAACTGAACTTGTTTTCTTTTTTTGTTTTGTTCATAGAGAACCAATACCAAAGTCGATGTTTTAAAAGAATCCGATTGGAATATCATATCAAGTATTGTATCAGCTTATGATCAATATTGTTTGAAAAATTACGTTCAACGACGTGCCGATATATTTAATAATCAAAAACAATTATCTGAAGATGCTTCCGTTAAAATCAATTATCATGCTTCGACAATAATCAATACAATGACTTCATTCATATCCTTCCTGTCATCGATTCCAACAGTTCAAACACTTCCAAAACCTGTACGAATTTACCTGTGTAAACATAATATACGTCCATTGATCCTATTGAATCTGCACGAATTAGGACAACTGTGTTATACTGAACCTTGGCAAGTAAGAATGAAACAATAAAATAAATTTATGATTGAGTTTGTTGCTTTTTTTGAATGGATTTTAGTTAAAATTCGATAATTCTTCATCGGAATATATTCTGGGCAGTCGGCTTTTCTCAGAATTTAACAGTATAAGACTTCGTGCCGAGCAAATCCTTGTAACTGATCCCGTTATCACACGTCTTTGGCTACTCATACTTTTCTTTTCGACGCCGTTAAATTGTTATTTCGATCATTCATTACCAATTCTATCCAATCAACAACGAATTCTTATTTTAAATACTCAGAATTCTTATATCGATCTACTATGGAATTATCTTCTACATCGTCATGGTGATATAGATGCTGTTCGAATATTTTCGAATCTCAATGGCATATATCTTCGAATGCAACGTATAAGTCAAGCTGTTAATGCAGAAATTCGTACACGATTTGATTTGACTGCATTGCATGAAGCATTCAATCGTGCTGTGATTATAGATAGTGACGATATTGAGTAGACAATGATTTTTATATCTTTCGATTGATTGTACTTATCTTTGTTTGTTTTGAAGCACGAGAGGCAAAAAAAATGGAAGAAAGCAAAGAAATTTTCTGGTTTGTTTTTTGTTTTTGAGTAAAAATCGTTTTGTTCATTTCGCTTCTTTTTCCAAACTGTTTATAATTCATAACGAAAAAAATTTTCTACTAATGAAAACATTTTTCTGTATATAATTGATCATTGATCAATCAATCATTCATTTCGTATTTTTCTTCTCAAGGTAGTTCGTCAATATGTTACTATTTTAAGAAATAATAGTAAAACATGGAGCGCATTTGTTTCATTTCGAAAGAACGAAAAGAAAAAGAGAAAAAAAAAGAAGATCGATGTTCTTGTCTTTAATAGGCAATGATGAGTTGTTGAAACAACATTTCTTCTTTCGAGTTATTTGGTCAATAGAACGAATCAAATGCTTTCGATTTGTTGTTTTGTTTAAAAAATGATATGAATATAACATCAAATTCAGACAATACATCTCTAATCGATGTTGATGAAATTGATCTCGTTAATACAATTCTTCTTACAACAACTACCACCACTTCTACAACAATTCTATTCAAACGTTTGTTTAATTCAACACGAATCTTTCCTTTTATACGTGCATCAACATCATTTACAACGCAACATGTATCTTCATTGAAAAATTTCTTTATTTTTCAAACAGTTTTCAATCGAAATCTACGTATTATTGAATTAGCTATTTTAAGTTTAACATTACCGTTGTATGCAATTGTATTCATACTTTTTATTGAATTAACTATTGTACGTATAAGTAAAAATTCGGCTATATCAGGCGGTGGTTCACGTAGTCGAAGTCAACGACGTCGACAACGCATGCGAAGTCTCATTTGGACATCGAATTATTTACTTGTTGATTTTCTTAATCTTCTCTATGAAATTGTTTATGTTATTATACATCTTTCGGGTGTTTTACCTATCGATAGTTCAACAGGTCGTTTCTATTGTCAAATACAAGTTTATTTACCATTGTATTTAACTGTTCTTATGGCTTATAGTTTAACAGCTATATCAATCTATCGACGTCGACATTTTGTTAATTTAAATAGTCAACTTGTACGATCGAATATACGAAGTTTGTTTATGATTGCTGCTCTTTGGATAATGCCATTGATAACTGCTGTTATTCCATCGTATCTCTTAGTTTATTCGAATATATTGAAAATATCTCATTCGAAATCAACGAATCAATGTCAAATTTCCTATGGTTATGATTCAAATGTTGAAGCCCTTTATATTTTCTATCGATTAGGCACAATCTTTCTTCTTCCAATTTCGATTTCACTTGCTTGTTACGTTGCTATTTATGTTGATTTAATTCGTATGCAACGACGGTTTACCAAAGCATTCAAACGTCATATACACATACGAAAAAATCTCATTTCACAAATACTTTTTCTTTTTCTTAATTTTGCATTTTTCTGGTTGCCTATTGAAATCATCATGCTCTATAGGGAAGATCATCATGCCAAAGATGCAGCACAAGTTATTAAATCTCTCAATATTCTTCTCGATCCATTGATTATTATTGCATTTGATACACGTTTTTCGGCAGCTGCTCGACAATTAATTTCGGCATGGCCATTCGATCAATTTACAGGATACTTTAGTATACATCGTCCAACAACAACATCATCGATTGGACTTCAAACAACAATACGAAAACGTTCCAAACGTTCGACACAAATTCCAAAGATAAATCAACCAATGACAACATTTTCAACATGGAATATGGGTAATAATGATGATATTACAGTTTTAGAATCGGTTTCCAATCATTCCCTATCGAATCAACGACCGAGAATGTCATCGTCGAAAAAACGACAGCATTCATCATCACAAAAACGAATGCGTACAATTGAGAATCATGTTTAGATTCATTTTTTTTTTGTTTGAGATTTAATTTTTCAAAATAATAAAACACAAAACTACATGTATACACAACGAAATCCTATTCTCGTCTATTGTATAGATAGAGAATGTCGTAATTGTTTTTTCTCTTCTTCTTCTTCTCATTCTTCTTATCATCAAAATAAACAGGTAGCTCGCATTACTCAAATCTTGTTCTTCGTTTTACAACGTACGATGCCATCGAATAAGAACTCTCAAGTTTATCTCACCGGTAGTTTTGCGGCTATCGGTGGTTTATTATTCGGTTATGACACAGGGGTCATATCTGGCGTTCTCACAATGTCAGATTTTCTTCTGGCATTCGGCGGTACATCGAGTCTTGCACGTGGTTCATTGCCAAGTTCAGTTGCAGGATCAATTGTAGGTATCATGTTAGTTGGATGTTTTCTTGGAGCATTAATTGCTGGTCCATCGGGCGATCAACTTTCGAGAAAATATTCGATCGTTCTTTTTTCATTGATTTTCATTGTTAGTGCAGTTCTACAAACGGGTTCGTATAATTTATTTATGCTACTTCTATCACGACTTGTTGCTGGTAAGGAAATCTCAATTGTCAATTGAAATTTATTTCATTTGAAGTCCTTTGTTTCTTTCAAGGAATAGCAGTCGGAGCTCTCTCAATGCTCGTACCTGTATATCAATCAGAAATTGCAACAAAACAAATTCGTGGTCGTCTCGTTTCATTGCAACAATGGGCTATTACCATTGGTATAGCTGTTAGTTTCTGGATAAACTATAGTAAATCTTGTTCGAAAAAGAAACAAAACGATATCTTTTTTATTTCTAAAAAGGTACAGACATATATTTTCTCGGCAGTAGTGTTGCTTGGCGGATTCCATTGGCTCTACAAATCGTTCCTGCATTGGTACTTGCTATTGGTATTCTATTCTTTCCATTTTCACCACGTTGGTTAATGACTCAAGATCGTGACGATGAAGCTCTTGAAGTTCTGAAATATATTCGTTCAGCATCGACAGTCGATGTACTCGATGAATACAATGATATTAAAAACGAAATCGATTTCGAACGACAACAAGCTATTAAATCCTATGCACAATTTTTCTATCCACCATTACGTCGTCGTTTAATTCTCGGTATTAGCATTCAAGTTCTTCAACAATTAACCGGCATTAATTCGATTATGTATTATGCTCCGGAAATATTCAAACAAGCAGGTTTAAATGATCAACGTGCATCATTATTGGCCACGGGTATCAATGGAATTGTCATCATTGTTGCAACTGTACCCGCAATTTTGTACATCGATAAATTAGGTCGACGTTTTATTCTAATCAGTGGTGCGATTCTCATGGCTTTATCGATGTTAATCATTGGCGGAACAATGGGTGTACATGGTTATACGTATGTTAATGAAACAACTGGTGCAACCAACGTGATCATACCGAATCGAACGGCATCTTATGTGATCATTTGTTTTGTGTACATATTCGTTGCAGCTTTTGCTTTCAGTTGGGGACCAACAGCTTGGGTTTATTGTACAGAAATATTTCCGTTAAGTATGCGTTCGAAAGGTACATCGATCACAACTGCTGCTCAATGGGGAACGAATTGTATCGTTTCATTTCTTGTTCCTGTATTTCTCGAAAGTATTACCTATGGAACGTATCTTATCTTTGGAGGTTTCTGTGTTTTTATGGGTTTTGTTATTTATCTATTTTATCCTGAAACCAAAGGCAAAAGTTTAGAAGATATGGATGTTGTTTTTGGTCGATCTGTATTTGCTACAAAATCATTTAACAAAAAGAAAAAAACGATTAAATATGTTGAACGAAATACAAACATTGTTTTTACACCCAATGAATCCATTCAGATCTATCGTTTTTAATACACGAGCACATATAATAATTCTTTGCTTTAATTTTTTTTTAGTGTAATTTAATAATTTAGAAAATAGAATAAAATGAGAGATGACGACCTCTGTCGAACTGTGCTACAATGAGATACGTTTCTGTCAAAACAAAACACTACGTCGAATGTCATTTGATTAGTCATACATCGAAAGTTATCTTGATTTTTTTTGTTTAAATAAGTTTCTTATCAGATTTTTCTATGGACATTTATAAATAAATTTTATTTTCGTATTTCACACATGGATTGGAAATCGAATCTATTCAATCAATTAAAAACATGCAAATATCAATACAATATCTATGATACAATTATTTCTAATTGTGAGACTAAAATCACTTCCGCTTTGTTTTTTCATTTGTTTTCTTCGTCATAGACAATCATCTTATTGAAACGAATATTAAACTTTTGAATAATAATAATAAACTGGAAAATGATGTTCAACATCTACGTTTAGCAAATGCTGGCCTAGAAAAAGCATCCGAAGCCAGGTTTGCCGATGAGTTCAACTCGTTGACTAATCGTAATTTGTCTTTAGTCAAGAATTAGCTAATATAAATAATAAATTAACCGAAGCCAATGAAGAAGTTGTGACGCTCTTACGAGAAAAAGGAGAAGTAAAGAAAATAAAAAAACAAAAAAAAAACAATAATTGATTTAATTTAATTGTAGCTTGCACAAGAAGTTCTTCGTCTGAATCACGCATTTTCAAAAGCCAATGAAAAATTTCTCGCTGAAGAAGCGAAGTAATGCATAGAAATAAGAAAATATTTGACGAATACATGTTTTCTTTTTCTGTTTGAAGAACTCAAGAATATAGAAAAGAAAATGAACTATTAATAAATAAAATTGAAAAATGTGAGACTGAAATAAATGAATTAGTACAAATTAATAACGTGAGAAATTCATTAGTAATTTTCATTCAAAAAAATGTTTGATTGTAATAATTTCAAAGGTGTTACGAGAAGAATTTGTTTCATTACAAATTAAATATGACCAAATGCAAACTGATTACACAAAAATTCAACCGAATCTACTCGGACTTCAACAACAATTGGACAGTGAAAAACGACTAAATCAACAATTAGAAGAGAAATTATTGGAAACGAAAAAACTTCAATTAGAAATGCTCGATGCTGAAGTTCGTCGATATGATCCGTGAGATTGATTTGTTTTTTCAAATCTCGATGAATTCTTCTCGTTAAATATAGTCAACAACAACGTAAACGATCGACAATCGAAGACGATCGTCAGTCGATATCATCCAATAAAACACCTGATCTATCAACAAACGGAAACGTCGATACACGAGAACGTCGAGATACAATGATAAATTCAACTAGTGGAAATATATTTTCAAGTTTCAAGAAAATCTTCAATCCAGGATCGGCTAATCCAACGAATGATAATTTCAATCGAACATCGACATTCTGTGTTACAGCTTCGTTACCGACGCGTGAAGTTTCACATTGGGTAATCATACCTAAAACAGCAACCACTGAGTTTTTTGTTTGTTTGTTTTTTGTCGTTAAAAGGATTGTACAGATCTCGAAGCGTATACACTTCAATTTCAACCATCAGGCTCGATTTTAGCTACAGGTGGTAGCGATAAACAAGTTCATTTATGGGAAATAACGAATTCAGGTCAAGCAAGAAAATTTGCATCGCTGACTGGCAGTGCTTCAGCGATAAATTCTATCGATTTCGACAACGAAGGAGTATGAAAATCATTGTTTCACTCAGATTTCAATGTCGATTCTAAATTAGGCTCGTCTACTGGCTGGTTGTGCAGGTGAAAAAGTGTACATATGGTCCTACGCAGATACGAGGATGCTCAAAGAGATACTAACTGGTCATAATAGTTTGATTTATACGTGTAAATTCATTTCGGGAGTTAAATGTGCGACGGGTAGTGCTGATCGTTTGATTAAAATCTGGGATTTACATAGTCGACAATGTAGATAATGAAAATTGGTCAAAATTATTTAAAAAAAAAGACATTTCTACATTTTCTAGGTGCACGAACTTTATTTGCCGGTTCGAAATGTCATGATTTAGTTGTAGCTGATGCGGCTGGAACGATCATCAGTGGACATTACGATAAAAAACTTCGCTTTTGGGATGCATATGCTGATAAATGTCGACTTGAATTACAGTACAATGCTTCAATTACATCGCTATCATATTTTGCTGGTTTGATTAAAATCAAAATCATATTTTCTTGTTCATCTCTTTGATCGTTTTAGAAAAACAACAACTACTCATGTGTTTACGAGATGATACTTTGCATCTACTTGATCTTAGACAAAATGCTGTGATACGAACATTTACACATGATCAATTTCAAATAAATACCGACACAAACAAAGCAATTCTCTCGCCCGATGGACAATATGCATGTACTGGTTCGCAAGATGGATCTGTATTTATCTGGAATACAGACAGTGGCATTTGCGAAAAAGTTCTAACTCAAAAACATACGTAATTAATCATTAATGGAGAAAATCTATTTTAAATTTGTTTAACATATTTTAGAACAATGATTACATCATTAGCATGGCATCCCGAAGGTCGATATTTAGCATCTTGTGAGAAACATCGTCGTGTTGTTCTTTGGAGTGATTAATTGTAATTTTCTTTTTTCTAATCATAATAAATACGAACAAACTCTGTTTTGTCTGAAAATAATCATGAGAACGAGACATTATTTTGGCTTATATGCAATTTTCATTCGTTAGTCGTTATATTATTTTTGTATAAAATAAAAGATTCAAAGCAGAAAACGAAGAAGAAAGAAAGAAAGAAAGAAAGAAAACACACATGCACACGCACATAAATATTTTGTTGTGAGAAGACAAAATGCTGCGAATTGCGTAAAAAGCAAACACACTAAAGAGAAAGAAACTGATCGAAATTGAGTATATTAATAAAAGAGAGAAGAAGAAGAAGAAAAAAAAACCGGTTGTGAGCATTTCGAAAATCTATGTTCACCGTCAAAAAGAGCGTTTGTTCTTAGTTTTTCTTTTGTCTAGATGTGTATCACAGCATATCACACGGCAGCTTCGGGATGACTATTGATTCGATTTGTTGCATATGGTTGTGAAGGTGTTTGCAAATGATTTTCTCCGTAGAGATTTTCAAGATATTCTTGTCGACGTATTTTCTCATTTAAACCTTTACAACGAAAGCAAATTATTTCTCGAAATGGTGTTCGAAATTCTCGATTAAATTTGGAATAAATTATTGGATTTAACATTGATGATAAATATCCAAACCATAGTAGAACAGGATCAATCCAAATCGGTGCATTGATTTCTCTTGGTGGACCTGATAAACCTGTTATATGTAAATGTGCTGCTTTAATGATTGCATATAACATAAATGGAAGCCAACAAACAATGAATGTACCTAAGATCACGCCTAGTGTACGTATCGCTTTTTGATTAGGTAAATGAACATGTCGAAAAAATGTGTATCGACGTGAGACGAATATCGATAGTCGACCATTAAATGGTGTGCTTATCCGACGGCCTAAACATCGAGCTGGAGAAAGCAGACTCGATGTTTTCGAGCAGTGTGAACTTGTTCCTGAACGTTTTGTCGATCGATGACGTTCATTACTACATGAACCGCCACTTTGACTTGTCAATCGTTTGTCTGATGTCGATAGATTATCATCGATTTTATTCGAATTTGAAGCATTTAAATATAATTGTGGTGTTGAAATACTATTACCATTTAATTGCTGTTGAGAAAGCATATGTGCTGAGGGTGTCGAACTGAAGTTCGTTGATGATGAATTATTAGGTGACATAAATTGTGACATTTGTACACTTGAACGTGTGTCCATAGCTGTTTGAGCTGTTCGATAGATATTCGCATAGATTATAAGTACAGCTATGAGGGGAATGTAGAATGAAAACATTGTTGCAAATATTTGATAGTTTAAATCAGGATTAACACTACAAACAAATGGATTTTCTGGTTGAACTAAATGAAACAAGAGAGACATTCTTGATGAATTATTCTTTTGAAGAATAGGCACGTACGTCCCCAGCCTAGAACAGGCGGTAATGAAACAAGTGCACTCAATATCCAAACACCGGCTATCATAAATGATAATAATTTCACTTTACGCATAGGTGCATATTTAAACGGATGATTAATTATAAAATATCGATCAATTGAAATAACAAGAAAATTTAATATCGATGATGTACATAGAAGAACATCGGATGACGTCCATATGTCACACATAATTCTACCTAATGGCCAATAGCCTGCTGTTTCGTAGACTACAAATAGCAAAACAAAAATTCAAATACATTTTTTTTTCTTAGATTTGTTGTTGTTTTTTCTTACCTAATGCTATTGGCATAACAAATAATCCAACAAAAATATCACTAACAGCTAGACTAACGATAAGTATGTTCGATGCTGTTTGCAATTTTCTGACCAAACAAACAGTCAATATAACAACGAGATTACCGAGTATGGTAATTCCGCACATAATCGAACAGACAAGAATGATAATTGCTTTATGTACTGTTGTTCGTGTCGATGCTGTTTGATTGAGAAATTCATCGTTTAGTTTTGAAGATGAATCGAATGTGCTATTGAGTGGTATAATGGATGTTGTTGATGATATTTGTTGTTGAACAGCAGTTACTGATGTAAGCAATGAGAAAATCGATAGAAATGAAATAAATATCGATGTTCGTCGAGAATAAACTGTCGGTGAACATATCGACCATGACAGTCGACTTGTTCGACGACCGTATGAAAACGCCAATGTCGACTCTGCAAAAGAAAGCAAAAGTGAAATCAATAAGGTCTCTGCTTTAACCTTGAGAATTACTGTGACAATGTAAGAAAGTAAACGAGTGGCGAAGACAAACGAAGGAAAAAGAAAAGAAAAAGAGTTTAATAATGATAATTTTTCCATTTCCTCTCTTAAAAAGAAAAAAAAAGAATACGATAAGAGTAATATATTCATCGCACCGGAGATGAATTTTTTTCCTTTTAACTTCATTCATATAAATATTATTATCATTAGTTGTCTCAATTTTGTTTTTCTTTTGGATCAAAATAAATCATAGGTTTTAGTAGACTCAATAAACCGCCCGTTCGTTAATACATGTTTTTATCTATGTTATTAATTATCATTTTTCATATGGTAGTATATCTCTCTTTTTGTCCTTCTATCAAACATAATTAAATTTTTTTTTCTTTAATTTCTGACGTCAATTGAATTGCGAGAAGGAGAAAAAAAATACTCTAATTGCATCAATTATCGATTTCTTTTCTTCTTTTTTTTGTTGTTGAAAGTATTATTATTATTGTTCGTTAGTTATTTTAAACGAAAAGAAGATTTCTCGATTGAAATTCTCAAAAGATTGACTCGTTAATTCCTATATAAATACATCGCTTAAATTGAAATATAAACGAGAAAGTAAAAAAAACACGCACATTTTCATGTTACTAGAAAATCAATGTTTACTATTATGACTAAAAATATCAGTTGATTATTATTATTGAACAATAAATGTAACATGTTGCCTTAAGCATGAGAGAAAATGCGAAGAAAGAAAAAGAAATTGAACGAAATGATTTTAATATTTGAAACAAAATATTTACCATAGCTTTTCATCGTGCATGGCCGATGATAATTAAAATGAACAGAAGAGAAAGAGACCGATAACGATTAATGCGTACTGATTGATAGTCCGTTGTAAATGAAGACTTTATCTAAAAATATGCGAAAAGATGATATTGTTTTTTTCATCAAATCAACAAGTTAAGATATGTTGTTTATTGTAAACGAAAGCAAAGAAAACAAAACAGAAAATGCAAAATCTATGTATAGTTTTCGTTCTTTTTTTTTATTCATATCATGTGTAAATGAGAAGGCGAAGGAGAAGAAAAAAAGAAACTTAAACGAATAATATCTTTCCTGCTGTGTAAACTATTACAAATTGTGACACTCGGTGATCTTTTGTTTTTCTGTTCGAACAGTTCGATTAATGATTTTTTTGCGTCAATCAAAATCTGTTTCATATTTTAGATAGAATTCACGTGTTTAAATATTCATTCGATAGCTCCCCTATTCGATATGATAAGAAAAGAAGTAATAGCAAAAAGGAAAGAAAAAAAAAAGAAGAAGAAAACTCGTCGTTCTCGTCTTTCGTGGATCGACTGGTTGTTACAACAATTAGGAGGAATTCTCCTCTATTTTCCTTTTGCATCTTTCTCTTCGTCTTTCTTTTCCTTCTTTCTTTTCCTTCAATCTCTCTTGCATCTCCATTAGTTTATAGAGAATATCGTAGTAGCGGCCAATTTGAATGCTTGGCCAAATTCGGGCAAGCGAGAAGAACTCGAAGAGAGGAACGCACAAGCACTCGTGCCAACCAAGCCACTATCAAGAGAATAATGATGAATACATGGAGGACAGGCAAACACAAACGACTGCTACATTAGAACAAGCAAAGCAGGAAGAAGAAGATAAGATTGATTTGACGGGCAGGCAAGATGCTTGACGTATGCACTTGGCAATGTGCGACCACTATGCATACGCATTTCTTCATCTCCTTCGTTTTTT
>Ga0209915_1000841_pt1 | contig 56061 bp, 64 predicted proteins | sample ThiBiot_750_plan_FD_183952 | JGI IMG/M metagenome (GOLD analysis project Ga0209915, IMG submission 183952) | Wastewater bioreactor microbial communities from Cape Town, South Africa - Thiocy_cont_750_plan (SPAdes) | ecosystem: Engineered > Bioreactor > Thiocyanate-remediating > Anaerobic-Aerobic... | reverse complement strand
AGCCAAGTAAAAAGAAAAAACACCCGTTTTTTGTCTCGAAACAATTCGATTGATAATTTAAGGTGAAATGCATGCAGGCGATGCTGTTTATTGTGAAGAATGCGGTGCTATTGCATCACATTTAAGTAAAATTCAAAAACAAGACGATGATCAATCACAGTGGCAATGCGAATTTTGCCCGAAATTAAACATAGTCGACATCGAACAGGCTGACTTGCCGAGACAAGAAGATGCAACATATTTAATAGCACCAGCACCGGTTGTACACGGTTCTGACATGTCTGGTATCGATGATTCTATGGTCTTCTTTCTAATTGATATCAGTGGTTCAATGTCATCGACGACATTAGTTCAAGGGATATTCAATCTGCCCAATGCATCGAGACAACAAGAACGAGCTGCCGAAGCATTCGGTGGTGCACATATGATTCGACAACGTCATCAAACTTATGTTACACGTTTACAAGGTGTACAGATGGCTGTTGATGCGAATTTAGATAAACTCATTAAGGATACGCCAACACGACGAGCAGCTTTGCTAACATTTAATCATGAATTAACTTATTATGGTAGAAATTTGGTTTTCGAGAGATTTGTTTATTTTGATTTGAGGGTTGGAGTTGTTTAGGTGATGGTACACGAGATGAACCTTTGGTTATTCGTGGAGATAAATTGAATAATGCTGATGATTTACTGCGTGAGGCTGAACGAGAAGCAGATAATGAATTGAAACCTGTTGTTCAAACGAAAGTTAAATTAACTGAACGTGTTTATGATCTTGAAGAAGGTGGACAAACAGCACTGGGTCCAGCTGTTGTCTTTGCGCTTAATATTGCATCGAGACGACAAGGTTCAAAAATAGTTATTTGTACCGATGGTAAAGTTGTTGTTTTTTGACAACAAAACAAAAATTTTGTTTTTATTCTTGTTCAGGTTTAGCTAATCGAGGTTTGGGCAACTTGGAAACAGCGCAAGATGACAAAGCTGAAGAAGCTGTTAAGTTACAAGCTCTTGCAGACGGAAATCATTTCTACGCTGAATGTAAGATTTCAATTGATTGTTGATTTATTTTGTTGATCTCTGAATATTTAGTAACTGAAAATGCTCGAGCAAAAGGTGTTAGTATATCGGTGATTACAATCAAAGGTAATTTTTGTATTGATTACCATTGTTTTATTCTCTCGCTTGGCTAGGTACTTCATGTTTACTTCCCGTGATTGGTCAAATGGTAAAAAATCTCGACAATTATTCTAACTGAATAACTTCGTTTTTTGTGTTTTTTCTTTAAATTCAGGCTGATGGTACAGGTGGTAATGTAACAATCGTTGATTTGTTGAATATGCGCGATGAATTCGCATCGATACTTGATCAACAAGTCATTGCAACTAATGTCGAAGCGACATTAATCGTTCATCGAGGTTTATATATCCGTAATCTCGATAATCCAGAAGAAAAACTCGAAAAAATCAAACGTGATGTTGGTAATGCAACGAAACAGACAGAAATTACGTTCGAATATGGTGTTCGAAATAAAGAAGGCTAGTTTAGAAGAAAAAAACATAAGTAACAAACATCTGCTTTGATTTAGAAACGAAAGAGAAATATAATATCGACTTGGATCAATTACAGCAATTACCATTTCAAGTACAAGTGACATATACGAGTGCTGATGGTAGTAAAGCAATGCGAGTTTTAACTCAATTGAAAGAGAAAACCGATAATCGAGAAGTTGCAGAAGTCAATGCAGTTCGTAGTGTGATTGCAGAAAATCATATTCGAAGTACGGCGAATGATATGATGGTAGCTGTGTCTGATGAAGACGATGATTATTACACTGCGTCATCACGACTGACGCGTACGCGATACGCAACACCTGTCGTACAGAAACAACGTTTAGCTTATATGGATAATTTGAATACAAAAGTACGTTCACGAGATCAAACAGATCAATTCAATGAAAGGTTTGCAAAGAAAATTATCGATTTATTATTGAATTTTATCTGTTTTTTTTTATAGACGTTGGAATAAAGCTAGTAATGAGTTACAAACGCATGTTGTTTCATCTCGAGCTCGTAAAGCTATTACACCAAGATCTGTAGTGCCAAGTGTACTTCCACCACCTCCTCCTTCATCATCTACCGAAGAAAAAAGCTCCGGTGGTTCAGTTTTTAATAAAGTAGCACGATTTTTCACTGGTAGTACAAAAGAAACTTCGGCAGAACCGAAAACTGTGGCGTTTTCAACAACAACAGCTGAGAACGCAAAACGAAGCTACGGATTTGCGACATCAAATTTAAGTCTATTCTCCGATCAACATTCGGAAAATCTCTATCGATATAAAAATATTTCATCGGATTACATGCGTGAAGAAAGTCCACCACGTCAAGATGACAATACTGAGCGACGACCGCCATCAGCAAGACGACAGAATGTTGAGAATAATAATGAAACATTAGCCTCTGTAACCTATCCTACTCGTGCTGCAGTACGAGAAGCGAGACGAGCTGAAAAACCTAGAGCTCTACCAGATACGACTGGTCATTTCGAACCGAAAATTGAGAGTAAACCTGCTGATAGATCTGAAAACGCTGAACAAGATGAATCAAAACCGAGTGCTGATAACGATCATTCCGAAAGTGAAAGATTATGAACAAACTGAATTCAATTTTTACAAAATATATAATTATTCGAAAAGTTTTCTTTTTCTTATTGTGATATTTTGTTTTTCAATATTTTTTAATTTAGAAATAAAGCACATTTTGTTTTCGTAGATTTTCAATGAATAAATAATAAATTCTAACGATGATTATTCTAGATCGATTTTATTAGCTCAGGAAAAGAACGCAATGGCTCATTTGACTTCAATCAATTCAAGTACGTGATAGACAACAAAGATTTTCTTCCAAACTTCAATCATTAAACATGTAGAACTAATCGAAAAATAATGACAGCTAGCCAAGTCGACTCTAATAGACATATGATAGCTATATAAAATCGATCCTTTTTGTCAATGTCTATGAAAGAAGATTATGTAAACATTTCTTTCATCGTAATCGTTAACATCTGTATACCTATAATATGAATGAGAGAGAGAAACGGGATTCTATTTTTAGTTAACGATGATGTTCAATTGTTAATTAATGATTTGCTCGAGCAAATTCACGTGATGAATTCATTGTGTGATCAGATTTCGATTAAAATCGAACCACGACATCATAATCTAACGAAAAAAGTTCGCAATCGATCGACAACATCATCATTAAGCAAACGAAAACGTCGAATCTTTTCGAGTTCAGAAGATGACAGTTCATCTTCATCGGACGAATCATTTGCGTCTGAAGATCATAAGTCTAAACTCGTCAATGAAGATTCCGAAGATGACGATGAACAAAAAGCGTTGAATAATCGTCATGGACCACGTACTCGACATGAACTTGCCATTGATGAACTTCCACCGATTGAAAATCTAACGATTACACTCAGCGAAGAAACACCAATTGAACTCATCGGACATATTCGTCATATTGTCGATGAAAAATTAGTCATTATCGAATCGTTACTTCATTCACCACCGTTGAATGACGATAGTGTTTTGTTCAATTGTGATCGTCGTTCAATTGGCTTAATATTTGAAACATTTGGTCCTGTGGAAAAACCGTACTATTCAATTCGTTATAATGATATTAATAATATTAATCAACGTCAAATTGAATTAAATCAAGAAGTTTTCTATGCACCCAAAGAAACAACATATACGAAATATGTCTTTGTACAAGAATTAAAAGCGTTAAAAGGATCGGATGCATCATGGGAAGATGATAATGAACCGCCAAAATTTGCGATTGATTATAGTGATGATGAACAAGAACGTGCTGCTAAAGCCGTATTAAGAGGAAAAAGAAATCTAGATGAAAGTTCCTCTCAACCAATGATGGATACAGCAAATAATGATATTAATAAGTAAACAAAAAACGCTAAATGATAAACGAATAGAGAACTTAATCGAATTAGAAAATCCTTTTTGTTTAGTGCCACTTCGAATTATTCGAATATGGAACGCGGCCGAGGTCGCGGTCGTCATCGAGGTTTTCGTCGTGGTGGTGCTAATGTCGACAATCAAACTCGACTTCCACCCTCAATACCAAATTGGTTTCAAAATACATCAAATTTGTCGCCATTTCAGTATCCAACAACAACAATAATGGCACAACAACAATCGCCTTGGCAAAGCAATCAGAACTATTCGTCATTTGTAGGTGGTCCGCATTTTTCTAATAATGATACTAATAGACAACAGCAACAACAACAACAACAACCGTTTCAAAACAATACATCTACTCATAGTGCTTTTCCTTGGATGTAAAATGTTTGCATCCGTCTTGTTTTTTTTTTTTTGTTTTCTTTCGTTGTTATCAATAAAAAAATTGTGATCATTTTGTTGAAATTCTAGTTTTAATTAGCATATTGAAATCATTCCTATCATGTATGAGTGCATATGATTTGTTTAACATAGAAATTCTGGTAAAATGAATATGAATCAATATAATAGTATTATTCTAACAAGTGTAAAAAGAAATCATTCTGACATATAGTAAATGGATTTTAACAGAAGGTCAAAAAGAGGAAAAATATATTGCTAGTGTTATTGACATTGACGAAGACTAGACTCAATTAAATAAAATAATATGCTTTTGTAATGCTTCGTCATATATTTTCCTGTAGTTAAAATAAGAAAAACATATATATATAGATATATATCTATATTTATTTATCAAAAAGAAGACTTTTCTCATGCGTGCGTACGTATGTATTCTCATATTGATTTGTCAGCATGACGTCTCGACACTCCAAAAAAATCCAATTACTACAACGATTGTCTTTTTTATTAACCAATTATTCATGTGTATGCATTTTCAGGCCTATTAATCACTGAATGATCATTGTCGATGAATGCCGATGAAAAACCGAATTAAGTAGGTCGATATTCACTCATCATTCTTTTTTTTTATATTCTTGTTAAATAAAGACAATGAGATGACAATAGAGAATCTATTCAGCATTTACACACGATTTTATTTATTATTTGTTTATGAAGAAAACAGATAGGAGTAGTAGTAGTAGTCGTTGGGGTTAAAAGAAAAAAGATACCATCTGTATATTTGACTATGTGTTAGAAACAGATATGCTTTTCATAGATATACACTGTGTTATCATGTGAATCTCTCAGCATACACTGCATCAAGCAAAAAAAAAGGATGCATTAGAAGATCCATTACGAAGGGAAACACAAACATATGTACAGATTTAGAACAGTTCTCTGTCTGTATGTCAGTTTTTTTTATCTGTCACCAAGCAGACAATGAAAACACATATGTGTGTGTGTGTGTACATCAATCAGAAAATCTTCTACGAGCTCTCTATAGTTGAATACAAATATAAACTTGTTTTTATTTATCTTGTACTTGATAATATTTCTCTCGATTCGAAACGTGCATTGTATAGATGAGAAAAACATTTTTCTTCATTTTTTTTATTCCATGAGAACAAAAGTAATGCGCGAGAAAGACAAACGGGAAATAGAATGCGTTGAACGTCATTGATGTGTGTCGAGCATTATTAACATGATAGTGAATGAACAATCGTTTATCAACCATATGAGCTGTCATTCTCGTTTCATTGTGTCGTTACTTTTCTCCATTGTATTCCGAGTATTCACAATAGTATTCGCATCGTTCTCTTCGTAAAAACAATGATGAGTAGTCACCACCATCACCATCATCATTATCATTATTGTGTATGAGTTACGCTAACATTGCATGCATTTGTCTTTGATCGTCAAAGAGAGAAGGAGAGAAATAGTCGGAGGAGGGAGAAGACAGACCCTAAAGACTGGTATTGTTATTAATGCTGTTCAAAATGAGAAGAAACGGCAGTGAATGCGACAAAAAACGACGTTTCTACTATCGTCACCGTCGTCGAAGAACAAGAGCAGAAGTAAAGGACTATCGTCGGTTCCGACCGAAGCATTCGTACGCTCATAATACAGAAGAAAAAAAAACGTAAAGAAAAGCAAAAGAAAAAAAAACCAGAAGAACAAAAAGAAGAAAAAGGAAAAGAAATAGAAGGAAAAGACGAAGACGAAGAAGAAGAAAAGAAAGAAGGAACAGCCGAAGAAAACAAAGAATAGTAGTGGTGGAAGAAGAAGAAGATGCTGCTTGCTTGTTCGCTTGGTTGAGACGAAGCTCCTTGTCGAGGCGAACATGAAATCTACATTTATGTTATATGTGTAGAAGTGTGTCGACTCAACTCGTCTTCGAAAGGAAGCGAACATGCGTCCGAGATGAAGAATTCCGGTGAGAATTAGAACATACGCGTAAGAAGTGCGAAAAATTCAGCCTTCGCCTTTCTTCTCCCTCTTCTCTTGTCAAAAGACAGGCGCACTTCTAACTATACACTTGTCAAGAAATTTAGGTAATAGTTATAGTGAGATTGTATAACAAATGAAAATAGATAGCTACTGTTGTGTGTGTGTGTGTGTTTGTTTGCATTTTATTTAAATGTATACGTGCAAAAAAATCTCAAACGATACTTTTCTTCTTCTTCTTCTTCTTCTTTGCGTATTCATTCGCGTCAATTTTATTCAAAGCATGTAACAGAGAAAGAAGGAAGCAAGAAAAAAAAAGAAAGGATAAAAATATAGTTTAATTAGTTAGTTAGTAAAAATTCAAGCGAAGAAAACTAGTGATGAGTTTGAAATAACTGAAAAGATGACGACGACGACGAAGAAGAAAAGGCTAATCTCAATATATTCTAAGTTGAAGATTGTATAAATAAAATATCGAAGATTAACAAACGATATCGATCAATTTATGTGGTAAGTTTAATCGGAAAAATATACATAGAAAAAGAAAATAATGTATTTACAGACAAACAAACAAATAAATAAGGAAACTAAGATATTATAGTTCATGATTATTTAATACATCTTTTAGTTATTCACATTTCTAATCACGATCTTAGATTTCATTAGATCATTCTTTTTTCTTTCTTTCTTTCTTTTGTGTTTTTGACTATGTTTGTTTATCTTTGGTGTTTCTTTTTTTTTCATATACGAATATTTGTTTAGTTAGTTAGATTCATTTGATCTTCAAAGTTATTTTGTTGATTATTTTCTATGTATTAGCAAACATTCTTTTATATTATATATGTATTTTCATTGTTATACATTTAACAGATGGTCAGTAATTATCTCTGGACTTGTCTCTTCAATCCGTCAAAAGCGATTGACATAATAAGAATATTCTTCTGTACATACATATCCATCTCATAATCTTGTCAATAGAAGACAATCGAATAAAAAAAACAGACAGAAAAAGAAAACAAAAAGCTAAGAATAAGATAGAATAACATAAGAAGACAACGATGACGGAGACAACGACGAAGAAGAAGAAGCAAAGAAAAAAAAAGAAAACATGTGCTATCTGTGTAACATAATGAGTACTATTATTAGTTGACAATCTAGACCAACAACGGAACATGATTATCGAGCAGAGATAGAAAACCAGGAAATGCAAATTCGTATATTCATTACTCGGACGCATGAGTATATAGAATTGAGACCCGTACGATTTACTATCACCGTACACGATTCAACGCGCACATTCAGATCGAAGAACCAAGTGAATGTCAAAAAACAAATGATCAATTATCGGGCAAGCTTGTGAATACAAGTCTACTTGCATGCGCCCGGCGTTGCGCAGGAAAAAAAAGGAGAAAGGGAAAGAGAAGACGACGAAAAACGAGGAGAAGAATCAGCAGCAATAGCAACAGCAGTAGTAGTAGAAGAAGAAGACGAGAAAGAGAAGAAGGAGAAGAAGAAGAAAAAGAGGCAAAAGAAGAAAGACAGAACTGATTTAGTCTTTGAGACGATGGCGACGTTGAGTAGTCCTGTGCTGTAGTTTAGATGGAACACCCTATAATACAAGCAAGAAAAAAAAACTGACGTGAACAGGAGAGAAGAAGAAGAAGAAGAAAGACGATAAGACAAAGCTTGCCAGTAATCAAATGAGATTTAAATCTTATTAAGTTAAAATTACATCATCGAATAAATAATTTTTCTTAGTAAAAAGAAATGATTTTCTTCCTCGATTAGGTAGCGTCTTTTCTTTTTTTTTCTATTATTTTCTCGGAGTTTTATTAGCAAACGAAGAAGAAAATAGAAAAAAAACTAGATACATAGATTTTCATACATCTCATTTATTCTGCTTGACTTTGTTTTTTTCGTCAATAAACTAATATATACAGAATACATAGCAAAACAAAAAAAAAGAAATCATATATAACATACAATTGAATTATCTATTCGTCATTTTTTGTTATGGGTCGTTTTTTTTTCTTCTCTTTTTTAGCTTGAAAATATTATTATTGTGATCTTAATCATGAGACAGAAAAAATCCGAAGACGAACAACATTATCATTCACGCGATGACTATGATCATATATCAACATCATCGTCATCTTCATACATTCAACTTCGAAATAATAACAATAATAATAATAATAATCATCATCAAAACTATCTTCCTTTCAAATCAAAACATTCATTATTACATTTCACACATATTCGTTTATATCTAATCATATTTCTATTCGTATTTCTTTTCTTATTACTTAGTTTTTTTATTTTCTTTCCGTTACATAATTCTTCGAATTTGTCATCTCGTTTGAAAAGACAAATCTCCTCTGTAAATAATACCGTCTATAGAAATGATAAACAACATTATACAGCCATGTTACGTCGAATATTATCACTTCGAACAAGTTCATCGGTTCTAGCTGATTGTAGTATAAACATGGCATCCGATGGCATTTATCGTTTACCATTGAAAAATACCTTATCATCAGAAATAATTCAATTAGTCGAAAAAACTTTTCAGACAGATTTATCAGCTTTAAAACGTACGGCTAATAATATTCGTCAAAAACTCAATCAATCATCGATCTATGTCGGCGATTTTGGTCTCGAAAAATTTCGTGATGATTTCGGTGTATCTCTACGTTTACTCTTGGCTAGTCATTTGCCTATTAAAGAAATTGTTTTAATGTTAGTTAAACCATTATCAAATGAGAATAACGGTGGATCATATATTTATTATGATACAATCAAATATTTTCGTACGAACAATCAATTTAATTCGTCATCGACTATCGATTATGATTCAGTTCATGATATTAAATTAAAACAAAATGGTAATGTTATTCTACAAACATTTACGCCTATGAATGCACGTGAAACATTAAAACAAATGACAAATAATAATTATTCATTGATTAATGACGGATGGTGGATTGGACCTGTACTTTGCGAGAAAAATAAAAACGAAACCTTTCTTATGACACATATATTTCCATTGACAGATAGGTAAAATCATTAAGATATTGAATATTGATTTTTCTTTTCATTTCGAATTTGTTTTTCAGTTATTTTCTTGTGTCTTATTTTAATATTTCTATTGTCGATATAAATCAATGTGCAAATTTTGACACACCATTCGGTGAAACGCATAAATGTCCAGTCGGAACCAAAGTATGTCAACTGAGTGTGTTATTTGACATTGAATGCATTAATATGAAATCTGTTTTTAGTGTATTTTTCGATCTGGACAAGGTTTTACATTGGGTGCCTATGAATGTCGTTGTTCGAATGCAGTGGAAAATCTGAATTATTCATTGATTGGACATGATTTAGAATGGAATGAGAATGTCGATGATAATAATCCATCGAATTCACATCGAAATCTTTGCATATGTAATCCGGATTTATGTCGAACAAAAACGAATAGATTTCTACGAACAATCATTGTTGTCATTCAATCGATATTCATTGTTTTTGTTGCTATACTTGCTGCTATTGTATTTCAACGACGAAAAACGAAAATTATCAAACATTCAATGTGGATTTTACTTGAACTTGTACTTCTCGGTGCTGCTCTCCTTTATGCATCAGTAAGAAATTCTCTCGTGTATTAAAAATACATTTCTATTATGAGAATATATGTTTTAGGTTATCGTGGATAGTTTTGGTCCACATGGAATTGTTTGCTTAATAATGCCGTGGTTACGTGAGCTCGGTTTTATTATTGTATATGGAACATTGATCTTACGCATATATAAGTAGATTTAATAATAATACTTTGATTGAACAGATGTATATTAATTATTTTCTTTCTTTTGAAGAATGTTAGCCGAGTTTCAATCACGAAAAGCTCATTGTGTTCAAGTGAAAGAAAAAGATATGTTACGCATATTATTTTTTCTAATTATTTCTATAACGGGCTATTTACTTGGCTGGACATTAGTGAATATTGATCATGCAAATGAAGATATATCATTGGCAAAATATCTCTTAGGCAATGGACATGTTCTTAATGAGAATATTTTCTTTCGAACATGTCGACCACGATCATGGGATTATCTTGTTCAATTTGGTAATTACGAATCTTTTTTTTTCGGCAAAAAATACAAAAAATTTCGTTTGTCTTTTAGCTGAATTTATTTTTCTTTGTGTTGGAGTTCGTTTTATTTACAGTACACGTACAGCTCCATGTGAATATCACGAAAGAAAACTAATTACCGTTGTCATTGTATGTGAAATGATCTTTTCCACATTACTTCACGTTATCAAGTAAGAAATAGCTTCTCTTTTCTAACTTATATCTATATTACAAAATAAAACATGTGTTTTGTCTACAGAGATATCCTATGGTCAACAGTCAGTCCAGATGCACTTTTTCTTCTCTCCGTTTTACGCTGTCATTTTACAGTAACAATTATGATTATACTTATATTTTGTACAAAAGTAAATTCTCGTGTTTTTTTTCCTCACACAAAAACAGTGGAAAGATTATTTTAGTTATGTTATATATTTCGATTGATGAATGAAGAATATACTGGACGTGATCGTTTTCGTTCAGTACCGGACGGTGTTGAGCCAGCTGATTTAGTAGCTAAATTACATTCGAATGGCGATGTTGACTTCGGTGAATTGAATTTACGAGACATGGATCCCGAAGAAATTCGAGTAAGTCGATTTTGATAAAAGAAAATCACCGATAGATTTATTTCTTCGTCATTTTCAGGCGGAATTGAAACGTTTGTATACGTCATTACATGTCTTAAAAACAAAAACAATGAGAAAAGACAATCCACATTTAACTAAACGACATGGTCAACGACGAAAACATCGTCGATTTTCCATGCAAGCATTTCAACGTCACGGTGGTGCACATTCAGCAGCGAGTCCTGTGGGCGGACCGATCAGTGGCATATTCAGTAGTGGAGACAAACATGATCATGATCCGACAAAAACGCCCGAAGATAGTACGGGCAGTCATACGGAACATGCACATCTCGCTGGACTTAGTGTACATCGTGGAAGTCTCGAAGAAAGTGATGATGCACATGGTAGAACTCTATCAGATCTCACAAATGCAATGGCATCGTCAGCTATTAGTCAACGAGTTACATTTAAATAGGCTTCTTTTTTTCTCGCTTTTCGTTTTCTTTTTTTTTTAAATTAACTGTTCGTTCGTTCGTTCGTTCGTTTGCACTCTCTGATCACACGGTGACAAATTCCACTGTTTGAACAATTGTGCATGACGCGTCCGATAATATTATCTGTCTCGTTTGTTTTCATTTCTCTCTTTCTCTCATTCTTTTTTTCTTTTCTTTTTTGCCTTGATTTTATTTCTCGAAAAAAAGTTATTATACGTCTGTATTTTGAAAGACATAACAAATCAGCAGAAACTCATAATTTAAATATTAATAATAATAATAATAATAATAAAAGTCAAGATCAAAGTTTGTATTATTCATTTTTCGAGATACTTCAATTAATAATAAACAACCGATGCCATGACAGAATCAGCTTGAATCAAGAAAAAAATTAAGTGAAGATTATATTTCATCTTGATTTTTTTCTCTTTCTTTCCGTCTGTTCTCGTTTTATTGAATGTATCCCGGGAATTTAATATACCTAGGCTCTTATGTCGTGTTACTTTAATTGTTCGTTTCTTTGTTCGTCTTTAAAATGAGTTTATTGGACATAATGAAAAAAAAGAACGGTGATGATGAATGCCTGACTTTATTTCATTATTATATATACGTATATAAGTAAAACTCTACAATCAAGGAGAATAAAGACTTCTTCTCTTCTCTTCTTTGACTATTTTCAAAATGACAGTACAACAACAGTAGTAGTAGTAATAGTAGTAGTAGTAGTAATACTCTTTAAAAAGAATAAAAATGTAAGAGAATGAGAACAAGTCTCGTCGCCAGGAACAAAAGAAAAGGTGAGAAAAACGAGAGAAGAAGAAGAAAAAAGAGAAAGGGATGTGTTGCTGGTTGACTTGTGTGTTGCATTCTTTAAGCAAAGAGAAAAAGACGAGAATCAACAGAAATGTATGTCGACAACAGCACGCTTTCAAATATTTGACTACTACCATCCTCGTTATACCGATCACTCCTTTGTTCATCGTGTCTAGCTTCACTCTTCACATATTATATTTTTTTTTCATTCTTTTATTGATATAAAAAAAAAACCTCTTACATTCTTATATGTACTGATTTTAAATGAGAATATATAAACAGAACATCGTACAAAGTAAAATATGAACGATCGACAACGTTCTTGTCATCACCAACAGCAGCAATTGCAACATACAAGACAAATATTTGATAAAAAATGTCGAACTCTGAATAATGACCTTAGGAAAACAAATGATACGATCGAATCGCTAACGTAAGCATCAATTTGAGTGAATTTAATTTGCATAAATTTATTTTATTACTTTAGAAATGAATCTGATCTAGCAAATTCTCTTCACATTCCTAATGAACAACCGGTTTGTCTGAATCAATTTCAAATAAATAGGAAAAAAAACTCAATTTTCTTTTAAAGTACCATCGTCATACATCTCAACGGTCCACCAATATGAAATCGAATTGGAATTTGCTTGTACGTAGATTTGAAATTTAGTTTTTTTTTATGAAAAAACGATTTCATTTTCACGTTTTAGGCTAAAGATCGTGAAATAGCTAAATTGAAAGCTTTAATTTTTCAAAAAGATAATGAAGTTATTGCGCTGACAACAGCAAATAAAAATGCAATTCTTCAAGTTGCATACGATTGTTTTTTTAATTAAAAATTCCATTGTTTTTATTTTCAAGATGGAAGAACGTATGGAACGCGAGAGAAAAGTTTGGAATGATCATAGAGAACTTTTACTAGCCGGTGAACGAGCCAAATTTGAAGAGGAAAAAACTCGTTTACTCAAAGATCTTCAAGATCAATACAAACTTGAACAAGAACGTTCACAACGTTTAGAACAAAAACTCTACGATGCACAAATGGTTCGTTTTTCTCGCTCATATGATTTGTTGATATTTTTTTTGTGTATTCTCTAGCAATCTAGTGAAGCTCAATTGATGTTGAAAGAAAGTGCTCGTGAACGTATTAATGCAGTCTATAGTGCTAAAGAACAGTGTCGAAAAGAATTTCAAGATGAAATTACTCGACTACGTAATCAATTTCAATTGGTAAGTTCACAAAAAAAAAAGAATGAATTGTCGCTTTTTTCTTATACTCATCGATCGATGAACGTAATCATAACCTTGATTGAATATTTTTATCCAAATTACGAAAAGTCTCTCCTAATGTTCATTGATGATATCTAATAAACATGAATTTGATTCTGTCAATATTGCGAGGCATATAGAGGTATTCAGTTTTATATAAAAAAGTAATTAGATTTCTCTTCTCGATGAAGCTCTACAAACGAAAATTCCAATCGGTAAATTTTCGAGTGAATTATCAATTTGATTGCTTCTCTAGGACAACGATGCCGAATACATTCGATTGCAGGAACGCATTCAACAATTCGAAGATGAAATCGATCGTTTAGCAAATGAAAACACAGATTTTAATGTTCGTCAACAAGAACTATTCGCTACATTGGAAAGTTCTGAGAAAACATCATTGCGTTTAATCTGTGATTGTATTAAAAAGTTACTCATGGCAATCGATAGTCCATCGCATGTTTACTCGACAATTCCGTAAGAATCTTTCGTTGATAAATATGCAGAATATGATTCTGTCGTTTTATTCAGACAAAGTACATCATTTACATATGATCGAGAATCGATTGTTGAACGTTTACCAACTCGAAGTGCACTTGTATGTTCACATGAATGAGACAGTCATCTATTTGATACGATATTGAGTCTTTTGTCTTTAGAAAACACTTCAAGATACTGTCGAAGATATTCGAAATTATATTACCGAACAAAAAGTGCAAATTGAAGCGAAAACAAAATTTTTAACTAAAACAAAAGTTTTGACAGATCGAGTAAAGAAATTTCGAATTTAAATCAAAACGAAATTGTTTATCATAGACTGCCGATTATTCGAATCAAATAACCGATGAAAATCCAATCGGCAAAATTCGATCGAATTCGCTTTTTAAACATCAACAAAAAGAAAACGATTTCTATTTTCGTGATATTGATCGTTTAGCCCAAACGCATAACCCCTTTCAATTATCATCCGAACAGTCCGATACAATCGATAATCTCGTGCAGAAACTCGAAGATCATATTGCATTGGAACTTGATCGGTTTGTTAAAATTAAAAAAGAAGAAAAAAAAACTAAATATTTGATTTAGTTTAACCAAACAACGTTTAACATTAAATGGATCGAATTCATCCGATGAACGGATGAATGACGTTCATTTTGAAATACCGAAAAAAGTTAAATTCGAACCCATGTTATCAGATACCGGTAATGAAGTCAATCAGGACGTGCTCATTCGACATTTACAAGATCGAATTAGCGATTTACAAGATGATAACATGCGTTTACGTGACAATCAACAGCCGAAATCATTTTCACATGATGTATTTAACATTGAGTTCGACAGAGAAAAGAAACTGAGACATTTATTTTAGAATGATAATCATCATTTATTCTCATCGCTGCGTCGTTCACCAACCTACTCGACAACGCAATAAAATCGCAAACAATTGTGTTTCTTTTTTTCGACAAAAATCTTCTGCTGTGTGTAATTTCTTTTTTTTTCTTCTCTTTCCGAGTAGCAAAATAGTCAATGCACTTATCATATGAGTGATTGATTCATTAAAATAAAATAGATCTATGTTTCCTACGACTCAAATGAATTTAATAAGAGAAATGTTTCCCTGTTCTCTTTTTTTGTCTTATTTGTACAATTAGAATAATTGAAATGAAATTTAATAGTATTAAAATGAATCATCGTCTATACGTAATTCCATTTTTTTTAACTTTCATTGCCAATGTCAAATAAACAAACAGAAAAAAAATGAAACGTAAAATTTGGAAACATGTTTTGTTCGTATTGATGTTAATTTCTATTTATTATTTAATTTTTCCAATAAAATTCAATAAAATCCTCGAACAAACACATGAAAATCGATCGATTCGAGGTGCTATTGTAACATTAACACGAGGAGATTCTCTCCGTTTATTAAATATGTTACATTCAATCGAATATTTTTATCCAAAAGCTATCGGCAAATATCCTGTGATTATTTTCTACGATCCACACGGTGTTGATATGAGAAATTTCAATCAAGATCATATTAAATCTTGTGTTAAATTAAAACTCATATTTCAATCGATTGTTTTATTTAATTTAATTCAAAATCCAAGTGAAACAATCAATAAAATCAATGCCGAACCCAAATCGTACAATCAACGAACAATTGGCTATCGACTCATGTGTTTATTTTGGTCACATACTGTCTTTCATCATGAAATTATCTACAAAACTTATGATTATATCATGCGATTAGATGATGATAGTTATTTATTAGAGACAATTACTGATGATTTATTTGAATATATCGATCGAAATCATCTCGATTATGTCTATCGAGCTATGTCATGGGATATTCCATTATCTGGTCCAGAGTTTTTACTTCCGAGATATTTAGAAATTTATCAAAATACTTGTCGAACTTTGTGCTTGCCATTTCATTCACATATGTCGATCTATAATAATTTCTTTCTCACACGTGTCGCATTTTGGCATAAAAAATCGATTGAAACTTTTCTCGGTGAACTCCTATCGAACGATACCATTCTCATTTATTCATTAGGCGATGGGAATATTCATGCCGTAGCTTTGACAATTGCATCCGACACCGAACATACAGCTCCACTCGATTTTGCCTATGCACATAATATTCATCTCTACGGTAAACGAAATCGAAATTTTAATCTTCAACATAATTATCAAAATTGGTTCGAAATATTGAGAGAAAATAGTGAGAAATTATGTACGCAGTTAATCATCGTTGAACCGTATCAGAAACAATTAAAATATATTTCACTTCGTTCTTAAAACAATCGACGATATGATACCGTACGTCTCGATGTTGTTTTTTCTGTGTCCTATCATGTTGTAAACTAATTTTTTCTCTTCTCACTTTCATGGTTTGATTCGAATGTTATTTTTTAATTTGAAAAAAGAAAACTCAAACGCAAATTGTGTTTCTTTTTCCTGGTATTGCTTTTGTTAAATATTCATCAAATATGTACTTGATTAGTTTTCTATGTGTATACAATTTGCCGTTTCTTCTTTCTTTGACGACTATGTATAGAATAAATATCTATATATTTATTATCATCATCTGTATTCAATGATGATGAGCACCACAAGTGCACATTTTAGTTAAAACAACAACCAAACAAAAAAAAAGCGACATACAGAGAGTAAAAGAGATATCAAAAGCGGCCCGCTTACTGTTTGATCACTTTTCTGTCATCGTCATTTTCGTCTCTCAACCAAGAGTGTCAACAATCGATTCTTTATTTCCATTGGATAAGAAATCTTTTTGAGATACATTTATATATACAAATATGTCGATATTTGATTTTCAGCAGATTGTAATTACTTTGATTTGTATATAAATAAATGTTTTTCGACGAAAAACAAAACTTGTCTTTTGTTTTTTCTTCTCTCAAAGACAATCAAATAACTATACATTTCATTTATTCTCTAAAGGTGTCATAAATAGAGATGCGCTTGTATATTCATGGCGGTACGAATACTTTTATTCTTTTTATCTGCACTCTTCTCGATGTTGTCCTTTAATAGTCGTTTATTTATGTACGAGATTTACACGGCACTACATATATGTGTATGTTTATCTTAGAAAGAACAACGACGGAGACTGTGATCTTCAGCATTTTATATTTATATATATATATATTGTGTGTGTATGTAATTAGAAAATGAGTTTTGAATGTGTGTATCTCTCTATTGTTCTATAAATGTATATATTTGCTTATTCGTGAACAATAATAAGTATCGAAGATGTGAAACAGTTTATGTTAAATACTTGTTGATTAATTCTAAATATCTGATTAGTAACGTAGACATGAATGTTGTTCTTTATGTTCGTGTCTTGATTTGATTTTCTATGGTTTCCTTATTACATTTGATATAATATGGCAAGAAGAGAAAAAAGAAAACTTTAAGAAATTGAAATTGATTTACTTTTCTCTCTCTCTCTGTGATTTGTATGAACTAGTTAAGAAAACAAACGACGGAAGTCGCATAGAAAAAGTTAATTTTTTTTTCAACTACAAAAAAACTCTCGCTATGTATATCTTAATCTAGACACGAAATAAATACTTTAGATAAACAAACTATTCGTCGATTGTTTGTCTTGCTTGAGGCAGTTGCTAGAAGATGTACCGCATATTCAATGTATATACAAACACAGAGAAGTTCAGACACATTTCAATGTCGTGTAACAATAGTTCAATGTAGTAGCCAAGTGATGTGTTTGATGTTCACATGTATTTATATATATTGTTTTCTCAAGAATTTATTGTCGAATAACACTAATCTATGTGAATCGAAAGGCCTGCGGAAAAGAAAACGGTGAATTACTCTACCAAGCACGCGTCTGTCTCATCATGAATATTTAATAATAATCAGAGAGAAAAAAAACACACAACGAAAAATGATTATATTTTCTTTTTATTTATTTCAAACTGATTCTCTCTCTCTCTCTGATGAGAATTATCTTGATAGAGCAATAAAAAAACAACAATCCCGGGGATATAATCGATGTTTATACGATGCTCTACTAATGTATACGAGACTCGAGCAAAAACAAGATACAAATCACATAATGCTGTTGAAAAAGAAATTATCGAATTGCATATCGACACGCACCCTAGGGAAGCTTATCATCGTGCAGCAAGTGGTTTGTTGCATATTTTCATTTGCTTGCTTCTTAACGTAATGTTTGTTTATATTCGATCATAAACAATAATCATCATCATCATTAGAATAATGTGTTGTTGTTATTTTTAAATAGGTGACACTTATTATATTTATATAGACAGATAAATCGTTGTTATTTAAAAAAAGAAAAAAAACACTGAATTGACAAGAGACTTTTGTGGAATGAAAAAAAAACAAAAAAGAAAACGAGAAAAGTTACAAGTTCGAAATATTTATCTTTGTTCTGTTTTTTTTCTTGTTATTTTGTTGAAAATTGTCGATTATATGCCGGATTAAGAGCAAAACCATTTGCTAATAATGATAAATATTGTTGAGGAAGTGCTGATAAATATGGAAGATGATTATTATTATTATTGTTGTTGTTGTTATATCGACATTGAGATGCGGCTGATAAATCAACAGATTTTGTCTCTTTAGTTGGTGCAATTAATGTATCAATAGATGAAAAAGCTGAAACAGTTTTCGTTTTTTTGTTATTGTTATTAGTTATTTGATCAGGTGATGGTGAACGTCTTCGTTTTTTACTTTCTGTTGGATCGATTTTAAGAAATGAATATCGATCGTAATTTGTCGGTGAAATGATTTCATCTTCATCGTTATTCGATGAGATTAATAGTGAATTATGATTGGATTCGGATGATGAACACGATGATTCATCTAATGGTATCGATGAAGATGTTGATGGTGGTTTAGGAATTGTTGAGAGCATTTGTTTAGGTCGTCGTTTACGTCGTCGATAATTGCCATTTTCGAACATTTCATCACATTTCGAATCCAATGTCCAATAACTGCCTTTACCTGGTTTGCCTACAAAAAAAGAAAACAAAACAAATAAACATCAAGCTTTTCTTCTTCTTCTTCTTCTTCTTCGTTTTTTTTTCGTTTTTATTTGTTTTATTAAAACCAATTGAGAAGAATGTAGAAACAACGAATCTCTATTTACCTTTTTCTCTTGGTACTTTAATAAAACAATCATTTAATGATAAATTATGTCGAATTGAATTTTGCCAGCCTTGTTTATTTTCATGATAATACGGAAAACGTTCCATAATAAATTGATAAATACCATTGAGTGTAATTTTATGTTGTGGCGCATGTTTAATTGCCATTGCAATCAATGCAATATAAGAACTTAGAAAAAAAATAAATAAATAAACAATTCAAAACAAGAACAACAACTCAAAGACATACTAGGGCGGTTTTTCATGTCGATCACGTTTGTCAGGTGGTGATTGTGAACGTAGAAGATAATTTCTCAACATTGCATACGATTCCGGTGATAATTGCTCGTTCGATGTGAGTCCAGTATTGGATGGATTGGTATTCGTAGCTGCATAGAATAGATGTGGCGCACCTAATGCAGCCGCAGTTGCAGCTAAATAAGCTTGTTGTAGATGATGTGTTGGCGATGAAATCATATTGATTTTTTTTTCTGTTTAAGAAGAAAATTAATTGTAATATTTCGTTTTTGCTTTTTTGGTGAGTGATTATCGAAGTCGATGTATTTTGTATATATGTGTAAAAAGAAAAGAGAAACACGAATAGAGAAGAGAAGAAATCGAAGAAAATGGAAAGAAAATGTTGACTGGTCGAGTGATGATTGTTTTTCTTTGCTTTCCGTCTTCTTTTGCCGATGCAATTCCAATCAATTGATCTTATACGAAGACAAGAAAAAGAGAAAGAGAAACATACAGAGAGAGAGAGAAAAAAACGAGAGAGAGAGAGAACGAAGGAGAAAAAGAAAATAAACCAATAAGATGCATTCTCTCGTCTTTCAATAAAGCAATCAATGTTCGTCGTTTTTCTTTTTCTTTTCTTTTCTCGTTTTACTACTCGTTCGTATATATGTGTATTTTTAATAAAACACCTATATTTCATCATAAGCATTACAACTAAACCAAACTTCCATTGTTATTTTAACTTTCTTCTTGTCATCTAATGTACACATACACTTATTTTACCAATTTTGCTTTCTTTCTTTCTTTTTTTCTTTTTCTTCTTCGTCTTCTCTATAGCTTCTCTTTTGTTCAATTAAAAAACGGAATTTAACAAGAAAATATTTTAACCTGAAGAAAAAGAAACGATTTTATCTTATTGAAATAAGGTGATCTAACGTTATTTCTTATTTTGTTCTCTTTTGATAAAGTGATCCTCGAGCGTTTAGTTATATGGTTAAATAGAAACAACAAGAAGAAAAGCAAACTAAATTTATATATATTATTAATAAAAATAATCATAATCATAATTGTATGATTTGTTCAATAGACTTTGATTTAGAAGAAAAGCGAACATTATGTTTTCATAAAAGATTTCCTTTTCTTTTCGCTATGATGTTTGCAATGTTAATAGTGTTGAATACGAATCAAAACAACAATAACAACAACAACAGAAAAAAGAGAAAGGAGATGTCGTGTAATTTGATATCACAGAGATAAATATACATTTACTTCTACTTATAGCAAAAGAGAAGAGAGGATAAGTAGAACACTATGATTCATTAGAGTTTTCTTTAAGACAACACTTGAATAACTTCTTCTTCTTCTTCTTCTCTTCGTTTTTGTGACATCTATGTATGTTGACATACATTGTCTAGATATATAAATATATAATTGGTGACTGTCGATGTTTGTTTGCTTAGATCGGAGATTTTGATAAAAATTCAATTTTCTTTTGTATGATAAAACATTCTTTTAACGATTATTGTGCTTATATAAATTATTGACATTATATTTTGCGTCGATTGTCGACAAATAAAGATGGCACACAATAAATACTTGTTGTAGTTGAATCGTCCTTCTTCCTCTTCTTCTACTACTACTTTTGTTAGTTACATTCTTTTCTTTTCTTTGCTTTTTTTTTCTTTTTTTAACTAAACAATCAACATTGGTAAAAGCAACATACAACAGACACTCAACATAACAACATTTAATATTTGCAACAAGTAAATCAAAAAGATGAATGCAAACGACAAAGCTGTACTCTTCTCTCTCTCTCTCTTTTGTTCTTTTGTGAATGAATGGATAAGTGAGCAAGCGCGTTTGTTGAATGTCTATGTCTTCTCTTTTTTGCTTTACTATATAAACATCTTGTTTTCGAACTACTTGATCATGAAATAAAAAAAAATAACTAACAGCCATTGTCAACGTCGAATGAAAAGAAAAAAATGAATACTGTACAAGTGTGTGTATGTATGTTTGTTTCTTTTGTGTATCAACTATCATCAAATTTGATCAAGAACATCGTCAACATAAGTTTCAAATAATATTTTCAAAAATGATATTATTCTTTCGTATTCTAATGATTCAGCGTTCATACAAAGTTGTACTTCAATATTTATCATTGTCTATAAATATCACGAAATATTCTTAATTGGACATAATGTTCTCATCGTTCGTCTGCTGATGTCAATAAAAAAACATACAAAACGAAAAGCAAAAAAAAAGCGAAGAAGTCAGTTAATGTTTTGTTTTTCTTGTGAGATTTTATTTGGGAAAGAGATTACACATGTGTTTATTTTTCACGGATAATAATTCGAATGTAACTGATTAGTTCGGCTGTAGAATTGGTGTATACAAAACACGACCAGTTTTATTATCGAGAATAATACGTACATAACCAGGCGTTATGGCTTTGTCGGATTGCGGAGAACTATCTCGCATGATTTCAATTGGTACACCGGGTGCTAAATGAAAGTTGTTATTATTACGTTGTTTTGTTTTCGTTAATGGAAATACGAACCTGCTTTATCTATATGATACCATGCTGCTTGAAGAGTCTTGCCAACGAGACCTTCGAAACGTTGTCGAAGATCACTTGCTGCATATGTTGTTGTTGAAAAGAAAACTAGAGATACAAGAGCCAAGCATACGACTGATAAACGCATTTTTTTCTGATCAGATGATAGACAATGATTCGAATGAAAATTGTCGTGGTTTTAAATAGGATGGGGATTAGATTAGACTACCCGATAATATCGTATTCGATATGAATCATTGTGTGATTTTTTTCATGGGGAGTAATCTTTATCAAAATAATCCTTTCGCTCTTCCCACGTTCTATAATAAGAAACGAAAAAAAAAAACTTTTCCTCGAACTTGATGTAAACTTGAATCCATGTAAATAATGCGTGGTATCTATGTGAAATCATAAAGACAAAAGGAAATAATCATGAGACTTTACGCCAATATTAACTTGCTCCTACATATTCTTGTCTGTTCATGACAAATTTCGAAAATGTCAACTGATATTTCACCTTTTTCGGAGATTTATTTTCGAATTAACTGCTTGACAACAATGATTTCAGCTAAAATTTATTTTTATTGTTCGATTCGAAAGTTTTTCTATTTATGTCAACGAAAATAATCACAACTCTCGGACCAGCTAGTAATAAACCTGATGTTTTACAATATTTCAAAGAACATTCAGTTGAAATCGCTCGTTTAAATGGTTCGCATGGAAACATTGACGAACATATTCGAGTAGCTAAACTTGCGATCGATGCTGGCTTAGATCTAATGCTCGATTTACCAGGACCAAAGATTCGTCTTGGACAAATAACTGATAGTTCGTTAACAGTTAAAACCGGTGAAAAAGTTTTTATTGAAAAAGAAAATGAACAAAATCCGAACAAAGAAAATGAATATAAAACGTTGCCATGTCAATTTCCCATTGAAAAATCAACGAAAGTCAACGATATTGTTTATATCGACGATGGTAAACTACAATTTCGTGTACTCAAAGTCGAAAATAATCGTATATTAACTGAAGCACTCAACAGTGGACCTGTCAAACAGCATAAAGGCGTTAATTTACCTTGTACGTAGATTCCTCAAACAAACAGATTTCAGTTTTCGATTAATTTAGACGGCAAAATCGATATTGATTTTTTAACAACGAACGATTATCGTCTTTTAACTAAACTATTACCAATAATTAAACCGAAATATGTTGCAACATCATTTGTCAAAACAATAAATGATATTTATCGTTTAAAAAAAGCTATTCAAGAATCGCTCACTAATCCAAACGATTATTTCCCTAAGATCATAGCAAAAATCGAAATGGCCGAAGCAATTCAAGCAGAAAATATTGAGAAATTAATCGATGAATGCGATATGATTATGATAGCTCGCGGTGATCTTGCACTCGAAACAACGCCTGTACATATTCGTGTGCCATTCATTCAAGCTGAACTTGTCAAACGTTGTCAAAAACAGAATAAACCATTTATTATTGCCACGCAAATACTCGAATCAATGATTACATGTCCTGTACCAACACGTGCTGAAGTATCTGATCTCTATCGAGCTGTTGTTCTCGATCAAGCTAATTATGTTATGTTATCCGGTGAAGCAGCTGTTGGACAATATCCAAAAGAATGTGTTACCATCATGCATGATTTGATAAATTTAAATAAGAATAGTTATTTACAATCTGTTAATCCCAATGGAAAACGAGCAAGTGAAAAAGTTCCAAAACGAACAACCAAGAAGAAATCGATTTGATAAAAAAAAATTTATTATTATGATCAATTGTTATAAGAATCATATTCGATCTGAGTGTGTTCGTTCGTTTGTTTTTCTCCTTGAAAATAATGTCTCAATTAAGTTTGAGTGCAAAATAGAGATCAAGATTAATGAAAGAAAAACTATTTGTACTGCATAAATTATTAATAATCTATTCGAGAGGGAGGGAAAGAAACTAGTCATTATTGTTGAATCAGACGATTTCCAATCTCAAGAGAAATTAGACTTTGAACACAAGACGAAGAAAAGATAAAAAAAAAGAAAGAAAGAGGAAGAGTAATATTAATTTGTTTTATTCATTCTCGATCTCATAGGATCATATTTTGAATCAATTATAAAAATGAATAAGAACAATTAACTAGAAGAAAAGAAATAAGATGATGATGATTTTTCTTCTTGATTAAACAGGACAAAATATCGTTAAAATGAGCCGTATTGATGAGCCTCAATTCCTCGTCAAACCTCCGTCCAAAAGAATAAAATCGATTTGTGACAAAGATTAACGAGGTGTTGAAAACCCATCTGCTTTTTTCATGTCAAGATGGACAAATAGATTAATAGAAATCTACTATTTTTCTATCAACATATACACAAAAAAAAAGATGAAATTCGAAATTAAAATATCAATACGATCAAATTGAATAATTTGATGACATAAAAAGAACTAATATATCGATATATGCATATATTTAAATTGAAACGATGATAATAATAATGATCATGATGGGCAACGAAATGAAACGAGAACGAAATCAAATCGTTATCTGTCGAAGTTTTCTTTTGATTTCAATGTTTATTTGTAAGTAAAACAAAATAAACATGTCCATGTAAATTGTCAATAGGCGTTCTTAGTGCATATGATATCTATCGTTTAATTGTCTGTTGAAGTAATAATTCTGCAAGAAAAGACACAACATCTGACCTTAAATGACATTTCCATTTAGACAAGCGAGTTTACTATTCATCTGTCGACGAATTGTACATTGAATATACACGAGAAAAAAAATCGGCGAAAGAAAGAATGAAGAAGAAAAAAAAGAAGACGAAGAAAAAGAGAAAATAGCGTGATGAATGTGAATGAACGAATGTGTACATATCCCTTTAGCTAAAGAAACGAGCAACGATAGACAACGAACGTGTATATACATCACACACTTGCACATTTGAGTATTATCATTCGACTCGGCCGACTCTTCTCCTAATTTTCGCTTGTCCTTAGTAAAGAACAAGAGAAAATTCTTCTCATCATACTGCTCATATGCATAAAACAAGAAGAAGAAGAAGAGTTCAACCTTGTCGAATGAGAATATGCATATTCATATATGTATGTATATGTGTGTGTGTGTGGCCAAAGAAAGAAAGAAAGAATGAATGAATGAATGAGTTCTAATTGCAGCTCGAGGCCGCAACTATACATGAGAAGTGTATGACATCAGCAACGTTCGTTTGCTAATTCGTGCCGGTGATCGAATTAGACAGCAGGCATTTCCTACATATAAGCCGATCTGTTCTTCATCTTGCCGCATAGGGAGGATTCAAGTAATCAACGGTCTATATCGAGCACACGCATATAACAGCCAAATGCACTTTTCTCTCGGTATGATTCTTCTATTCTTTTAGCTAATAGTCTTTCTCAATAGTTTTTTTCGCGCTATGAAATAATATCTATCTATACATAAATAAGAAAGAATAGTAGTAGAAATTCGTCTTTCTCTTTTCTTTTTTAAAAGCATTTCTTTTTATATAGATCATCACTAATAGAAGCAATTAATGATGTAAGCAAAATTGAACGGTTGAATTGATCTTACCTCATCGAATATGTAGGAAATGTAGAACTAGTAAAGGCTATTATTGTTGCATGTCATTTATCTAATAAAAAAAACGACGATGTCGACAGTACACAATGTGTGATCGATTCTGACGCGCTGCCGACATGACGATGGATGATGGTAGAGAATAATAAATTTGCCTGCTTTTACTACTGCTACTCTTGCTCTTGCTCTTGCTCTTGCTGTTGATTCTAGTCCCTTGAGATGAACTCTCATTTGTTTCCGATCGTTGCCAATGCTCGTCTGTTGACTTAGCTTGTGATGCTGAAAAAAAACAAGAAAGAAATGGAGAATGAAAACGAGATACACAGAGAGAGAACGCACAACTCTCATTGATCTTTAGTTAACATTCCTTACCTTTCTCTGGCATTTCTATTTACGTAGTCGAGAAAATGATAGTATATGTATTTGATATGAATAAGTGATTCGATGATCATTTCATACTAGTATTTCTAATCGGCTTATTAATCACAATAATAAACGAATAGAGAACGAAGAAAAACAAAACAAAAAAGAGCAATCTAAACCGAAGTGATACTCGAGTAGTTTGTATTGTTACTGTTGCTCGATCGTTCTTTCTCCCTATGTCTATAGATAGATAGATAGATATTCTTCGATACGTTTTATTTTATATGCTTCTACATATACACGTTCTTGTACTTTGTATTGTACCAGATGGTTTAGTAGCGAAGGGGAAAACGAAGACAAAACGAGAATGTATGTCAAGTAAAAAAACGATAGAGAGAAAGAGAGCGTGCGAATGATGTGTTGTGGACATTCGCATACACGTACGTATTACCAAAAAAAAAGCATTTGCTTCTCTATTCATTCATCTTTCTTCCTTTCTCATATTTGCTTCTTTTTTTTGGCACTTTTCTTCCGTCTTTTTCTCGTTCTCTTGTCCTCCTCGTCGTTGTCGTTCTTATCGTTATTCGTCGATATTAGAACCGCAATACTTTTTTTTTGTCTATGCCATGCCTTAGCTTTGTATATGCGCGTATGTGAATGTTCGAAGAAGAAGAAAAATAGGAGGACGATCAATGGCACTAGACAACGAAGTGAAATGCTTGTGTCTATGTGTGCGCATGCTGACAGATTATATTTTCTATCTCTCTACGACAAAGATAAAGACGCGGAAAACGCTCGTACGCGTCACTGTTGTCGGTCTACTTCGAAATAGACTCGTCGTTCCTTTCTAGTTCCCTCTTTTCCTGTCTAATGTTAAGATTTTTTTTCTCGGCATTGTAGAACAAAGAAGAGAAAAAAAAACGATGATGAATATAACTAGTAGTTGGAACTCGCGTTTTCTTTTTTGCTGTATGTAAAAAATGAAAAACGACATCCACTATCATCTTCTATTTAACTAGAAAGCAAGGAAAACTAAGTATATACATTTTAAGCAACGTAAAGAACATGATAAATGAATAGAAAGATCTAATTGAGCGATCGGAGAAACAACTATTGGCTTTGTTGTTTTTCTTTTTAATAACAATAACAATAAAAAAAAGAATTTCTCTAAACTAAAAAAACAGAATCAGAAAAAATCGTCGTTGTCATTCATCAATATTTTTTGCTTTTAACGCTCATCATTACTCCGAACCAACTGCAGGAAACATCGACATCAACTCATTGAGCGATGATAAATATTTTCCTGTAGCACTCTTTTTTTTGTCTCTTTTTACAATGCTATTAAACTAACAAAGAATAGTCTATAGTCTCTTTCTCTCCTCTCCTCTCTCTCTCTCTCGATTTTCTTTTTCATTACAAAAAAATGTTAATTTTTTAGTTGTTTGGCAAGCACGTTCACTGATTTGATTGAGGCAGAGAGGATCGCAACGAACACTAATCGGAATGGATGCGAGACGAATGCAATCGTCTCTTCATTCTATCTTATATTATCTATATGCAAATGAATGACGAGCTTTAGAGGAAGAAGAAGAAAAAAAGAAAATAATGTTTCTCGCGATGAATTCATCATCTTGATTATTTAGTTAAACCGCACGAAATTTTTTTTTCTTTATTAGAAATATAAAAAAAATACGTTGTGTTTGTAACATCAGACAAACGAGGCAGGAAAATAGGGACCACCACGACCCATACGACGACTGCCAGTACCATAACCGAAACTACCACCGGGACCAGATGAATGAGCTTGTTTATCATGAACAACTTGAAATTTGTCTAAATTCGGCAAGAAAAAAATGTTTTCATGAGAACATGATTCTAATGTCATTTATCATCGCTCGATGAAACAAACTATTGTAAACAAAATCATAATACGTAAAGAGAAAGATTAATGATTTCGTTGAAATATACTATCATTACATTATCGATTGGAAACAAGAAACCAATTGATTAACTATGTTTGATTAGACTCATCTCTAGTCAATCACCTAGGATCTCAATAAGTTTGAGGGTGATAACTTACTTAAATAATCGTTTAATGTGCTTATTTCCTGTGTACAACAAGCTAATAAAGCTAAAAGTGCAACATCCGATTGTTGAATATCGAAATCTTCTCGAAACATTCGATTATTATTATCATCAGTATTTATAATTGGCAAACGTTGACATAATGAACCGATTTCTCTTAAAAGATCATCATTTCGTTCTAATTGACCTTGTTTAACAGCTCGAACATATTCTAATAAAACTAGCATACGTTGATAAAGTAAACGAATAGCATTGTATTGTATCGAAATTTGATCCGACACAATCGATGTATCCGATGTGCCATCGGTAACTGAATATCTCGAAACATGATCAATACCGATACGTTCAGCTTCTTCAGTTATGAGTGTATAAGGTATTTCAATAAAGTCAAGTTTAGTTCCTAAAACAACAATTGTTTCGTAAACATGAATTGGCAATTCATTTGAAACACCGATTGGATCGAGTCGAAGTACAAGTGGACTTTCATTGAATGATGCAAGTTGAGCATAGAATGAACTCATTATTGATACATCCCAATCTTGACTTTCAACTGTATACCAACCAGTAAAATCTAAATCCGGATGAACTTGTTTGATTAATTCGAGTTTTTTCGTTAGAAATTCTGTGTCGATTGTTGCTGAATTTGTTGTTGTCGTGGATGATGGCGTATTATTCAATTTAAATTCAAATGTATTACATAATTCTACATGACGACCTTTGATTTTGCCTAGGAGAGCTCCGTAAACAAATGGCAAAGTATTCGTTTGCACTCGAACACGTGTATGATGTTCAGCAATATTCATAATCACTAATGGATGAAGAGACAACGTCAAACTACCCTTTCCAGTAGTGGTTGTCGATGTCGTATTTGTTGCCATCTAAAATAATGACCGAATAAAACAAAAAACAGCACACACACACACACACACACACACTTCGAACGGAATTCAAAGAGGTTTATGCTCGTATATGTATATATTTTTTTTTCAAATCAAATATTATGGAATCTAAAAACCGCGCGATTACATCTTCGATTGAAATGTGAAATAATTTACCGTAGTAGATATTCGAGATATATGTATGCATATATATGTGTGTAGTAAAGAAGAAGAAGAAGAAAAAAAACGAAGAAACCGTTAGAGAATAGAACACGCAACGAAAAACAAAACAGAATGACTAACACAAAGTTTACGTGCACGGTAGAAGAAGGAAAAAAAACAAAATTTCACATCGTTGAATAAAAATGTTGAAATTAGACAGAAATAGTTCGGGTTACTTTTCTGTTGGTCTTTTCGTTTTTATGTTGCTGTGAAAGATATTCGAACAAATTTACGCACATACAACAATCATGAACGAACAACAAGCAAACAACAAGAAAAAAACGATTCGTTTTCTATTGGATATTAACAAATAGACGGATTGCTTGGAGAATTATTGAGCGAATTGGAACGACGTGTAGTCAATAGGTTAGTTAATAATGTTGAAGTTTGAATCGGTAATGATACACGAGTTGTTGTTGTTGTTGTTGTTGTTGTTGTTTCACCGGATGTTAGTAAACGTACAGTTGAAGTTGTTGATGAGCCATCAATACATCGTTGAATACGAACACGACCAATACGTCTGAGAGAACAAAAAATGAAATCGATGTTGATTGAATGTAATTGAAATGAAATGAAGTTTACTTTGTCACGGGTGTTGTTGGCAGATTTGGGTTTTCGTAGGTGAATGATAATGGCGACTGAATAGACGATGAGAGAGATTCTGATGATAGAATTTGATCCGTGGATGGATTCGAAACGAGATTCGATAGATTAATTTGACGGCGAGTTTTTCGATCGGATGTTTTGCTTATTCGTTTTTTACCTTTAGTAAAACAAAAAAAAAGTCATTTCATACAGACAATTTCAAATCTATTCAAATACATACGAGCAAATGGATCTGTTTGACGACGCCTTCTAACCGTTTTTATTACTTTTTCTGAATTGACTACTGAACTATGATTAATATTATTATTCAAATTATTATTATTAATTATTATTATTGAAGATTTTTTTCTTGTTTGAATAGCTGGTTGTGATGACGTCATTTCTGCGATCGAAAGATTATTAGTTGATAGGTCTTTACGACGACGTTTAGCTGTAGGCAATGTTGAAGTATTTTGTCGTGTACTATCTGCTGTTGATTGATTACTACGTATGGCAAAATTAAGTGATTGAGCTCGACGCCGAAGGCCATTTGCCAAGGGATCTACAATTAAATTAATCGATAGAGAAAATCAAAGAGTCGTTTATTTATTTACCCAAATTCAAACAAAGCATTTTAAGACTCTTCGGTACGTTCGAATGTTTGTCAGAATTCTCCTCGATTTGATCTAAAGAGAACAGTTTGTTTTTGTTTTGAATTTGAATGAATGGGGACGTCGTACTTTCATCGACATTCGATGGCTGAGTTTGATCATCTTTCTGTTCATTCAAATGATCGACTGAAATGGCACGTTTGCGTTTTCTTAACTGTGAACTAATTGTTGAACCTAATTATCAAAGATGATTATTTTAAACAAAAAACGTATTTTTTCTTTCGCTAACCTGATGGACTTGATGCTGTCGGTGATGTACATCGACTGTAAACAAGTATATAAGCATCAGATGTTTTCACAGTTTCAAATGTTGTCTGTTCAATAATATGATCATCACAACGAAGCCATTCACCTATAGAATTTTTTTTGTTGATTAAATATAAATTTAAAATAAAAACAAATCGTTTTTTTTTTACCAAGATTATCATTATAAACAAAAGCAACAAAATGTCCGGTATTAATACTCTTTCCGTAATGCACAATCACGCCACGTAAACGATATAAACAATCTTTTGATTGTGTTTCATATTGTTTTGCACGCGTTGTCAGAACGGAATTTGATGTTGATTGAGTACAATATGGTGCCATATCGAGATATTCATCGAAATTGACATGTAAAGTAATTTTATGCGACAATTGACGAGCTTGTCGAGATGTCGGACGACGTAGATTCGTCTGTGGTAATGAACGAAAACGTCGGAGAACAATGTGTAGAACTTGAGGCAATTTAGAAATTAATAAACGTTTTTGAGCTTTTGTGCCTTCTTTCGACGGACTTCGAACTAATGGGAGAAAAAAAACAGCGGATTTTATTTTAAAAAATGACGATCGATTTCTTACTAATACAAGTTGAACATTGAAACGGCGTGGATAACGCTTCCCATTGATAAAAATGAGCAAGCATTTCTAAATAAAATCCGCTGTGTTTTTGTTTTTTCGTGATTCTATTTGAAATATTCGAACCTGTAAGATGACACGAACGTCGACGACTAGATCCTCGTACATCGCTAAGCATTTTCTCTGAGAAAGTTAATGTGATAAATGTTTCATCGCTTTTTGTGACTGATAAACGACGACATTGTTCACATAGTATCTATTCAAAAACAACAAATCTATCAAAATCTCACAGAGAAATTCGTCGATCTCACCTGACTTTCAGACGAAAAACCTAGTAAATCATTAATTATATTCGTATCAGCTAGTTTATTTGCTTTTATTTCATCGGTAACAGCCGATAGCAATGCTCTAGAACGAAAAACAAAACTCAATTTCAGATCAATTCAATGAATTAGAATTTAGGTTTTACTCAAGAAATTCTTGTGCATCCTCCATTGCACATGGCTCGAAACTAGGTAATAAACGTCGAACGGCAGCGATCATATTCAACGGCGAATAGACCATACATTTGCCTGACCAGATGATATTAAATGTTCCATGTAATTCATAAGCAAGATAACTTTAATAAATAAATAAAAAAGAAAACCCGAGTAAGAAGAAGAAAAACGCGACGTTTTTTTTTTCATTACCATGGTACTCGACGTGGCTGAGCTTCGAGTGCTTTTAGTAAACCACGACCGCCACCTTTCAATCGTGTGGGATTGTGAGAGGAAGCAACCTTTGATGTTTTAATGAAATTAAGAAACGAAAAGATCTTAGTGAAAATCAAGTGTTTACCATCGGTACGTCAGATGGTTGTTCTAAACCGAGACTTTCGAAACTCATCGAACAGATTGCATCGCAAAATTGTGGCACGTGACTAAAGCAATGTGATTTATTCATAGATAAAAACGCGAAAAGAACGGTTTTTATTGAATATTCAACCTGAGTAATTGCAAAACGCAATTGACATAACATGTATTACCCAAATTGTACAATCCGGTATGTCCAGCATTTGATTGAACAGTTTTCAGACTTAAAATCAATGATTTGATGCAATTCAATACAAGAAAATCGAAGATTTCTCTTACGATGAATACGTATTTGTTGTTGTGGACGATTTGACAACTGTAGATGTAGATTTTTGTTGATCGTTGTTCGAATCTTTGAACACAATCACCGAATTGTTGTGTGTGGGTGAATTCATAGACATTGCAGGCGATGAACAACGCATGGAGGATGATGTGGATTTGTCTGGACTTCGAAAAATAATCGTCGGTTCGGCCATCGAGTTCTATCGAGGGATCGAAGAAATAGATTTGTTTGCAGAAAATTATATTAAATATTCGATTTAATGCTGAAAGTATATCGATAAAAGAAAATGAAAAAAGAAAAAACAAGGTCTCGATTAGTTTTTATTTTTTGTTCTGTTTTGTTCTCTGCCATTCGCGAACAACGTAATATCATCAAACCTCGCGATGAGTCAGCCGATGTAAACAATCAGCTGATCAAATTCATCACGCGCAATGGCAGATATTAGTAGTTACTCAGATGATTAATCACACGACATTCGTCGCCATGATGAATACAACGAATAAAATACTACTGAAAAATGCTTCTCTCTCTCTCTCTCGCTCGTGTTTGTTTCTGTTGAAAGCGGACAGAATCGAGTGTATATACATTATGTTCATTTGTCCGTCCGTCGCTACGCATTTACGAGAACATTTTGGCCTTGTCAACATTTTGTGAGCCTTTAAATAAACAAGAACAAGGAGAAGAAAAATGTGAGAAAGAATGAGAGAGAAAAAAAAATTAGCCAAATGAAATCAATGTTAGTTTAACATTCAATATTTTCACATAGAAGCAACGCTCTCTCATTGTCATGCGGAAAAAGGAAAAAAAATAATAATAATAACAACAACAACGCGTTGCATAGAGGAAAGAATTCGTTGATTATGGTCGAATAACTACATTCGAATGGTTAATATCAACCAATTAGATTTCTTGTTTAACTACACAGCATAGGATGACTCATAAAGCGCGGCAATATTATCGGAAGATGTTCTGTTGCATGAGAAAGAAATAGATTGATTCAAATTTGAATAATAAATTATTTTTTTTCCTCGTTCTATTCTCTCCTTTCAGTGCTTCTTTCTAATATATACTTGTTTACGACTGAAAAATTAAAAAGAAAAGAAGAAAAAAAAGAAAGCTTTCTTCTTCAGCTTTTTTTTCTATTTTTTTTTCTCTCTTCATTAAAAAACAACAACTCAAATAGAAAGTTCAGTTTCTTTTCTTTTTATTCTTCTCTTTACATGGTAAATCAATTATTTTTTTGTTTCTTTCTCTCTATATAAACAAAAGAGACTATATACATTATTAGTTCTATTTGTCCGAGATAACGTGACAATGTTCTCTATTGACAAGCGCTCGGTCAGCCTTTATTCAACATACTTCGACGTTGTAGTCGTGGTCACCGGTTATTTTAGTAGTAAGAGGTCGTGCCATTAGCCCGATTTTTCTTTCTCTTTCGCTCTTTTGCCTTCTCGTTCGTTGTCATTTCTTTTTCTTTCTCTAACAGTTGTTTGTCAAATAGAACGTATATAGCATACCTTTTATTGGACTATTGACTTTTGACGGAAGGAAGCAACGGGTGGAATAGGTGACGTTCTACGAGTGACCTTTTCAAACTAATGTATCGATTCGATCTTCTCACGATTGAAATTTGAAAGTTTTGCTTTAGATTTGAACTCATTTGAATTAGGAAAGAACATTCGTCTTGAAAAAAAATGGTCAACGAAGCTGCTGGAATTGGTTTTGAACCTGGCAATTTTCGATCAGTCAATGGCATACTTAAATTAATTGAATTTGTACATCAAATCTTATTCTGAATTCTCGAGGTTTTTGTTTGTTTTTCTTTTAGTTTTGCGATTTATTAGGTGTTATTTTATGCGGAGCTGCATCAACGGTTGAAGGTGGTACTGGACATCGAGGTTTCTTCTTATTCGTATCGATATTTGCACTTATTATAACATTTTTTATCATGATTATTATGCTTTTGAATGTGCAAGCTGTTGTTTTAAGAGGTCGTTGGCCATTTATTGTAAATAAATTTAAAACAAATATTTTTCAACGAACAAACACATACATACATTTGTTATTTTTAGGAATTAATCTGGTGTGCATTTATTGCATTACTTTATTTCATTGCCAGTATCGTCATAGCAACAATTGCCAATAAAAATGGAACGTACGGAGGAGCAGCAGTAATTATCTTTAAAAAAAAAGCAGAAAAGAAAATTTGCTCATAAAAATGAATCGTTTTTATTTAGTTTTTTGGTTTTGCAGCTTTTATAGTTTATATCGCCGATGGCGTTTTTCAATTTCGTACGAATAGATCGGCGGCATACGCTGATAACAGTGCACCGTATGGTGGTCAACAATATCAACAAAATCAACCGTCTCAACGTCCGCAACCAACATATTAAAATTGATCTCGTTTGTTTCTGTTTTATTTGGTGAAAGTATTTTAGCATTCATTCATTCATTCCGGGAAATGAAATAAATATCGGACTGATAAATGGGTTTCGTTTTGTTTTTCTCCTCTTCAATCGAGAATAATTTTATTGTAGTGTGTCTTCTCTCTCTCTCTCTCAATCGTGATGTTGATAAATTCTGAATGAATTTCATTTTAGTAGTCTTCTTAACACGTCCACAATTTCAATATATGATCTGTTATTTACTAACAAAATATTTCTTTTTCGTTTTATTGCTCACTTTATTTCCATGCTTTTTTTTGTTCTCATTTTGACGTTCGTTTGCACAGTGACAATTGAAATAAAACTATAAAACAATTGTTTCTATTTCCAACATAACAAAAAAAAAATCTACGTAATTTATCATTTGTAGTACTAGTGTATGTAAACATCTATCTCGATTCTAATTGACACAATATATACAAATGTCTAAATCTATCTTAATATTCGATGAGTTAAGAATGTGAAGAAGAAAATGGCTAAATTACATCAAGATTAATTATTCCTTTGCTTGTTGGCTAATTATTACGAATTATTTTTATGCTTGCCATATTCAAGATTATAAAAAGCACAGCGAAGAGAAAAATAATTCCTTCCAAGGATATCTGATAAATACGATTTCCAGCATCCGTCGAATGACGTATATCGTACGTCAACTCAAAAGCTGACTGAAGGACAGAAAAATAGCATTGTGCCGAGGCATAGATAATATTTCTTTATGTAGTAATCGTATAGATATATATGTACATATTGAGACAGCAATACCAAAAACATATATATGTATTTCCGAGCTTCATTTGGAGACTAATGCACTGGTGTCGATTTTCTCTCGTTAAGTATTAGGTTGAAAATGTATAATTATAGCAATTTGAAATGTGTCAATCAATTGTCGTTGTAGAGTTTTGATTGTACACTACCAAAGATTCTTTTTTTTTATATAAGATGGAAAAAAACATGTCTTAATTTGTCCTTATTTTCTCGATCCAAAAAAAAACTGCCGAGATAGTGGTTATCGAGTTGATTTTGTTTTTCCTTCTCTCTCTCTCTCTCGTTTTCGAGTTTAATTATTTTTTTTGGAGAAAATTTGACCTTCTCTTTGACAAAGTCGATGATAAAAAACATCGAACCATAGAAATCTCGGCTATGTTGTTCCTTGAGAATGTCAGCAGAACTAATCATCGTATTCTGTCATTTGTATTCTTAGCTTTGTATTTTCTTTCCAGATGGCTAGCACATCCAATATTCAATTTCAATTAATAAATTCGCTTGGTTCTCTTGAATTTGGCAAACCTTTCTTAAATCAACCTCGCGGTATTGCCTATCGACCATCGGATTCTTTATTATTCATTGCTGATTCGAAGAATGAACGCGTTGTTGCATTCACAGAAAATAATCTCCTAGCTAAAATTATCAGTCATTATGGAACAAAAAATGGTTTAGCAGTTATGAGCAATGATCAAGTTTTGATGAGCGATGAATTGCAAGTACTTATTCTAAGTAGTGACCTTCGTTTGACACGTACTATTGCCGATGATGATATTCAAGCAGGTCTAACGAATTATCAAGGCATTTGCGTTGATGAACATGACGCTATTTATGTTTGTGATCAAGCTAATCGACAAATTAAAGTTTATGATCCAAAAAGTGGAAATATTATTCGATTTTTTGGTGATAAAAATGTTTTCAGTTCGTTAGCTTATTGTACATCGATGAATGGACATATCTATGTGACTGATCCTCAAGGTTCATGTGCACATAAATTTACAGCTGATGGAACCTATGTAAAACGTTTCGGCAGTGAAACATCGTCCGTTTTTCCTCAAGCACTTTCAAGTCCGCGTGGTATAACTGCATTTCCTGATACACGTCAATTACTTGTAGCTGATTCTCATAATGATCGTCTTGTTATATTCGATGAAAACTGTGAATTCCAACAATTGATTACAGCTGGTATTGAATATCCCGAATCACTTGCAATCGATACGAAAGGCAACGTTTTTGCTGCTATGCCTGATCGAATTGGTGTATTATCGAGAAAAATTATCGACTAAACCCGCTTTATATATAGAACAAATCGTTTTTATTTTTTTGATCCTTCGAAATTCAAATCGTGTCACCCTCAACGATTCTTGTCAAACATATATTCGTATTTAAATATTTATTTCAAAGTTCTTCTTGATTTTCTAAAGAAATTTATAAAACAAGTTTACATATACAGAAAAAAAAATAGAGAGAGAAAGAGAGAGGAATCAAATGAAAGTTGAATATACGTATAAGAACAGAACTAATAGAAAAATAAAAATGAATAATTACGATGAAATTAAACTCTTTGAACATGTTTTCTTATGTTGATTTTCTAAACGAGTTACTGTCATTTGCATACCACACGTTGGACAAGTTGTTGTTTCACTATCCAATCGAATAAGATTTACATTAGGTCTTTTACGTGGTGTTGTTCGCCGTGGTGTAACCAGGATTTCACTGGTGGACGAACGCTGAGGGAACAAAATATCTGAAATATTCTCTGATGGTGGGGCGAAAATAAACTTTGATTTGGAAGAATTTTGCGAATCGTGAGGCGCTGCTTCACCTCGTCGTGCCCTGGTGATGTCACGAATTTTTCGTCCAAATAAAGTTTCTTTAGCTACGGCTTCCATTTTCGCACGTAGTTTACTTTTTTCGATTAGTTCTTTGGCTGCAGCAGTATTCCGAATAATACAAGTTTGTGTATGAGTTTCAAGAATATCAATCGACATTAAACGATCACAGATTGGACAGCGTTCATTTTCGCTAACTGATGCCGGTGGAAGAATAGAATTGACATTTAAATTCTTGGGATTATTCTTTTTTGGTGAACGTTTATTTGCAAGAAATTCATCGATACGTCGTTGACCACTACTACTTGTCTCCGTCTGACGAATTGCTTTTAAAAAATTATAAGAATTGATTTTCTTTTGGTTATAATTCAAACAAAAGACATATTGTACCTGCAGCTCGTTTCGGTCGATTATTACTTAATCGATCGATATCATTTTCTTGTTCTAAAATCGACGCTTCATTTCGTCGACGTTTTCGTGGTTTTTTCTCCTCATTATCTTCATCAAATAAACGACATAATTCATCATCACCTTGCTTCGTTTCATAGTACATATCGATAGTTTATCTACAACAACGACCAAAAATTGTTTTTCTTGTCAACTATGTAGTCAACATAATTCGTGAATTTTCTTCCATTCTGTTTTTTTTACCTTTTGACTAATGATGATGGCGGTAGTTGTTGATATTCAAAGAAAGTTAATATATCGAAAAAAAAAAACTAAGTCGTATCGTCTTTTTTTTCTCATTTGATTGATGTGTTTTGACAGTTGTCCGTCAAAATATTCAATAGTTACTAATGTTATAACTTTATCTGATAATCAAAAACAAAAAACGGTCATTACAAGGAAGAAGAAGAAAAAATTCTGTCTATTTGGTTTTGGTTTATAATTGAAAAAATTTGAGCATATTTGGTCTGACCATTTTAAGAATTAACTGACTATGACCATTACTATTTATTACACAAGCATTGACTGGATAATCTGAATTTGAGCAATTTTTATATTCAATCGACGAATGATTTTCATTGAATTGAATCGAATAGATGTTTTCTTTTGTTGCATCGAGAATGACTATTTGTTGATCAGATAGAAATGAAAATATTAGATTCCAATCGATAGTTGACGCATCTGGTAAAATATCTGTTTGATGTAAACAACGCATATTCGTGTCAAAAAGAGCAATTCGCCAACGGCATTCATCATTTTCGATCAAGATACCGATTAATGTTTGACTTGGATTGGTTCGAATACATCGTAAATGTTGATCATGTTCACATTCTGTCGAAATTTCATCGAATTGCCATTGTTTGGTTAGTTGAAATGATGATAGATTGTCTAGAGTCCATTGTTCGATAACAGTCGAATATTTGTAAAGAATATAAATTGAATTTTGTCTTGTCATACATGACCATGGATGAGATGTAAATCGATGAAGACAATTCAATGAAGATGATAATCGATCGAATAAAAATAATTTTTCATCAGTCAAAACAAAAAATACTTTCAAATAAAAACTATATTGTAAATCGAGAATTCGCCCATCGATATTCGTTTTCCATGATATCAATTCAGGAATAAGATTTTCATCGAAACTATTTATTAAATTAAATAATAATAAATGTTCACGATCATTAACAATCAATAGATTATCACTAGCAGCCATTTGATTACAATTCGATTGTTGAACAGGTAATTCATATTTTCGACAAGGAAATTCGATCGTTGATAAATGAAAATAATGAATCGATTGATTATCGATGATCGACAGAGAATTAATGATTTTATTGAATAGTAATTTTTTATTTTCATCGAATTGTCGAAAACTTTGTTTGATTCTTTTAATTAGATGGATGCTAACCGATTGATTTTGTTGGCAAAGATTTCGAATCGGTTGGAATAATTGTTTTAATTCGTTAATTATTTGAATTAAATCAAACGATTTACTCAAACCGATTTGTTGAGGAAATGAAATCTTCTGTTGAATTTTCAGTTGATATTTTTCAATCAAAATCTGTTCGATCTTCTCGGGATGATCGATTAATTGATTTAATTCATCGATACGTTCGTTTAATTCATTGATCAATTGATCACGTTCGTTTACTAATAATATTCGATGCATTTCAGCATGAATATAACATAACGAAAGTTGACAATGCGTACAAACAACGGAATTAAATTCTCGACATGTTTGAGCATTCGTTGTTTTCTCAATATGTTGACAAAATTCATTTAGATTCGATGAAGTTTTCGAGTCAAGAATGATAATATCATCATCATCATCATCATTGTTATCGATATTATTATTATGATTGTTGCTCTTTTTAAATTTTTTACAGAGATTCATCTGAAAGAAAATATACATATATTGTTCCGTTGATTTTTATTATTAAATATTTTTCTTTGTAATATTAACAAAATACAATAAACAAACGTATTCCTCCTATCGATTATCTCGTTGCCAAACAATGACAAGTCCTTGTTGGTCACAGGATGCTAGAAGACTTTCGTCAGAATTGAATGATACGTCGAATACGGCCGAACAATGCCCCTGAAGTTTGTTGATTAATGTACGAATTTCACGATCGATATCGTAGAGATAAACTACGAAGAGAGATAGATAGATAGTGAATTGTTTATGATGGAAAACTTGTTTTCTTTTACCACACATATCTTCACTTGCACTGACAATACAAAACCCTTGACGTTGAGAAACAACCGGACAGAATGAACTGTGAAGTGTGAGAGATTTTTGACGAATTGAAAAACGTTTTCGAACACTTAATTTGCCATTTGAATTCATAACTCTATGAAAAATTTATATAATAACAACAAATCTTTGAATAATTTGTTTAAAAAAACAAACATACTTAAATACCAAGAGTAAATTAGGAATAACATTAGCCAAAAGATATCCTTCACGTCCGTCACGTGTTGAACGAAATCGAAATGTAAGACTTGTAATCGAACCAGTACCATTCGTAAAAACTCTGAAATATCAAATTTTTTTTTACAATATTCTCAATGATACGAAGAATTTGATCTAAATACCGCTTGCAACTATGCAGTTTGCCGGTTGTCATGTCAAATAGAGCTGCAAACATATTTCCTCGATCATCACCAGTCCAGAGAATCGAACCTGTTTCATCGAATGTTACACACATTGCACGACCATAACATTTGATCACACAATTCTGAATACAAAAACATCAAATCATTTTCATTCTCATTTTGAATTTACTTTAAGCGGTTTGCCAGTTGATACATTATATATCTGTAAAATTCCTTGATTATTACCAACAGCAATGAAATTATTATTCGACGGATGAAAGCAACAGCAAAGATTCTCGATTCCCATGGTATTTTCAATAACACGCATGCATTTCCCATTTGAACTTTGCCATATACGTATACTAGCATCGCTACTTGCTGTGACTATTAAATCATTGATAGATGACCATTGCATATCATTTATTGCAGCTGTATGACCTTTCAGTCGATAGATAATTGTTGCTGGAGTTGGAAGAACTTGACAAATAGCAACAATACCATCACGACCGCAGGTGGCCAGTAAACTACGATCATTGGGAGCAAATTGAACTCGTGTGACTGAATAAATACATTGACTACAAATCTTAAAGTCCGATGAAATTGAAAATTTACCTGAACCTTTATGATGATCAAATATATGATGAACTCCAGAAAATGCATATGTTTCTTCCAAAGATCGTCCCATTGCAAGAGCCCTAATATACGTATAGCCTTTTTTTTAATAATCTGAATGAAATTTTCAAAAAAACCTGCTAGTTGTTGAAACATTTGACAATGATGACGTCGAAAAAGTTGCCATATTCGCTTCAGGAATGTTATCAATCAGCATTTGATTTGTAGCTACCGCAGTATTCTTTCGTGTCCAATCAGCAAATGAATCTGTACTCTACAAAAAAGACAAAATTTATAATCTTTTCAAAGAAAATATACTGAATATCGGTTACTTCAGATATTGAATTAATTCGACTAGCATGACTACTATTCGATCTAAGAAAAAGAGATTCTATTTAAAAATTAATCATTCATGTGATTAACTACCTATTATCAAACAGAATGTTGCCATATCTTGATGCTAAGAGCAATGAGCGAAGTTTTAAATAATGTTTTCGAATATTTACATCGTTCTAAATTTTAAAGAATTGATATTGATTGTGTTGTGATTTAATACGCAACTAACTTCAGCCGGTCGATAATCACGTAACAATTGACTACGTCGTCGAATGTAAAGAGTTTCTACGATGAATAGAAAATGATTGAAACAGAATTTTACTAATGAGATGTCATACTGAATTGAAGATTATTTGGCGTTCGATGAGCATTATAACGAGCATCAAGAGCAAGTATGACTTGCCATGAAGTCGACATTCAATAAATTATGATAATCTTTAAGGAACAAAAGAAGAAGAATAAAAAATATACAAAAATGACAAAAGAATAAGAAGAGAGAAAAATTTTATTTTATGATTCAAGTCGATTTTCCACAACAATCGGAGTAGATGTTTGTAAACCGGTGACAAGTGCCATTAGTTCTCGATAGATTTGTAATTGATTGGGATTTTTATTTGATTGAGATTGTTTGAATTGTAAAATCATTTGTTCATGCCAATTCAATTCAATCCAACGACATTCATTCTCGAATTGTTTAAAACGAACTTCAGTAAACGCAATTAATTGACCATCGTCTGTATAATATCGAACTGTATTCGAAGATTTCGATTGTTTGATCCATTCTAATGTTATATCAAAGTAGGATTTTCTTATTAAAGAGAGAAGAACATCGGATTACCTTCGACATTCATATTAATAGTTTCGATTGGACGATGACGATGATTATTATTCTATTTTGAGAAGAAGAAAAAAACGTAAGAAAATACGAACGATATGAAAGAGGGAGTATTCGTACAGTAACGAGTATGTTAACATTTGGAGTGAAGAGAGATTGATATTGATTGACGAGACATTTGAGTGTATGTAGACGCTTTAGTGTACCTTCGAAATCATCGAAAGCAGCTATGAAAAATAGAAGACAAATCATTTGATTTATTTGTTCGAGTTCAACATACAATTTTCAAGAAGATAGAGAATAATAGCACGAAGTTTGACAGCTAATTGCAGTAAGACGTCAATGTTTGGTATTCGAATTTCATCTGTCATTGATGAGGAATGAATCTAGAAGAATTTATCAAATTAAAGAAAATATTTGATTAACAATCTACTTGTTGTTTTAAACGTTCGATAAAAATCGGTGTTGTATTCGGTTTCTTGTCGAGTTCATTGGCTAATCGTGAACGAAGAGATTGATTCTGTTTCCATAAACGATGTAAAGGTTTAATCAAAGCACGATTCAGTATGATTGGTTGTGGAACAGGTGGTACTTCGATTTCATCGATTTCATTCGAAACATATACTGGTTCTTCAGTAGTTACAAGAATTTGATCATTTGAAGTATTTGTATCGACTGGTGGAATGTTTTCAGTTGTTGGCGTTGCTGGTTGAAACAGTTGAACAATCGATTGTGTTGATAGAGAAGAAACTGGTCGTCGTTGTTGACTAATTGAACGACGTGTAGGATTTGTCTGATTACTATTACGAGTCGATGAATTGGGTCGTCGTTTTTTCTCTGGTTGAGTGAGAAATGGTGCTTTGACATGAGCTGGTACAAAACGTCGAACATTTTGTACCTGAGTTGACGGTGTAACAGATGACGGTGGTGGTGGTGGTGATGCAGTGGAATTGGCAGATGAAGGACGAGCTGTTGATGAACTTTTTGGACGTTGAACTTGAGAATTATTTGTTGGAACTAGTGGTATCACAGTTGATGGTTGTTTCGGCTTTTTTTCACTGACATTCTATTGAATAGAAGGTGAGGGTGTTATTCATACTGGCCTACTTGAACTTACTTCGATTGCACGTTTTGCTTTGTCAATGATACTTGCTGCTAAACGTATTTCTTCTACTTCTATACAGACAACAGAAGAATTAGAAACAATTTTAACAATGTGTGAGAGAAACTCTTGTTACCAGCTGGCGGTGGTGGTGGAGGAGGAAGTGCAAGAGTTGTTTTTGATTTACTAATCGTCGCTCGTTTAAATGATTCCTGAATAAATTTCGGTAGAGGTTTGCTAAATTGAAATTACAGATTAGAAAAACTAAAAAAGCAATGTTTCAATTGAATGTACTGTTTATGAAGTATTTGTCGAAGATCTTTGTTGACTTGATTGAGTACATGAATAGATTGATCAAGGACACGAAGTCGTTCGAGCATCACTTGATAAGGATTTTCGATCTTATCCATAATCCGTATTATCAGACGAATAAAAACAACACTTTTCTTTTAGATTGATCTAATCATCATTGATCATCACTTGTCAACGAACGGTATCGATGGCGATTCGTGTGTGAATCGTGCCATTCCTTTATAACCTCTTTGAGTGAGGGCGGTAGTTGCTGATCGCTATTCCTTTCTCTTTCTTTTTTAGAAAACGACGACAAGTCATTTTTATACTGATTATTATATATTTTTATTTAGAGACAAAAAAATATATCTTAATAATAATGTTGAAATGCAGGACCCATTGGATATCGATGTGGTTGACGTCCAGGACAAACTGGTCGACGTCCATAATATTGATATGGTGATGGAGCAGGCGAATAATAGCTTGGCTTGTAAATAGGTATAGTTGTAGTAGTCATTGCTGGAGCTGGTTGTGCACGACGACTTGATCGACCACCCATTTCGATGTGTAACTTGCAGAAAGTTTGATATAAGGAATAGAAATATTTGACTAGCCTTTTATATGCAAATGTTAGATGATATCACACAGCCTACGTGATTTACGATTTACTCATTATATTGGTTTTCTCTCTGGTTGATTGACTTGTGAATACTCATCAGTAAAATTAGTCATCATATCATTACAGATCTAATTAATATCTTCTAATTGTCACGCATACTATGACATTTTTTCTGGTTCTTCTGAATCATTTTCGTAATTTAGTTTCCTTTGAATAAAAAGTATTTTGTTTTCGTTTTGAACATTCTCTATTCCCTTTTACAGACAAGAAGAAGCTCGGTTCTCTTCGTTTTTTCTTTGCATTAATTAAACACACGTGTGTATGTCAACAGAGAAATACAGAAACAAGATAACACACATACACACACTCATACATAAAGAACAACAAGCAGAGAAAAAAAAGAGACAAAAGAAAAACAAAACAAAACAAAAAAAAACAGAGAGAGAGAGAGAGAATTGCACCACCACAACAAACAACATGGACAAACAGATATCGAAAACGATAACAAGCTGCCGCGAACAATCGGAGAGAAACAAGCACAACAATCAGAAACAAAAGAGAGAGAGAGAAAAAAAGAGAATTTAGGAAAGAAAAGTACAAAAAAGAAAACGTTGATGATGATAGTGGTGCTCACTGCATAACGTCCACCGTATGATGGTGAGTTCTTCCGTTTTGTATTGAGCGATCGAATAGGAAAGTGCGCATTACAAAAGAAAAAGAGAGCAACGAAGAAAAAAAAAAGATTTTTTTTTATTATCACAAAGACTCGCGTGATGATGGCGATGCTGATGATGAACTATATCGTTTGTGACGATAATCTCTTTTAGTCTTTCGATACCGTCGATATTGATCATCATTGACTAACGATGATGACGATGATCTCGACAAAGGCGAACGACTTCGGCTACGACTACTATTTCGTCGAGATCGTTTGTGATGATGATGATGAGGTTTGTGGTGGTGATGGTGATGATGGTGTTTGTGAGATTTTTTCTTTTTCTTCCTCTTCTTATGTTTAGTTGGTGATGATGATGATGAAGCAGCTGAATGTTCATCATTTACTTTGGTTTGAGATAGAGAATTAGACGTAGACGAAGAAGAAGGAACAGGTGTCGAAACAACCATTGGAACTATCGTCGTAATTCCGTTCGAATGAGGAACGTGATTTGCTGGTGGAGGGAGAGGAACAGACGATGAGACTTGTGGCTCATCAGTCCGTTGTTTTTTCGTGACTGGTTGTTGAACATGAGATGAATCCGTATGATTGCTGTTATTATTCACATGATTTTGCTCAACATGGTTGTTATCATCATCATCATTATCATCGTCATCATCGTCATCATCATCATAATGATTATACGATTTACAAATTGAAGCAAGTCCATTGAGTGTGGAATTGGAGGCAGATGTTTTAATAATTAATTTCAACGGTGATGACGTTGATTGTACAGTTGACAATGAAGTTGTTGTTGAAGATATTGTACAATTACTATTTTTCGTTGTTGATAAAATGATTGGGGTTGAACTGGATTTATTAACAAGTTTACAAGCGGATGTCGTCGGTAAATTCGAATTCATATTTAATATCGATTTATTTTGTAATGGAACATTTGTTGGCCGAGATATTCGTACGACAATTGGTGCTCGTTTTTCTGTTGACAACATGCCATGACCATTTGTCGTTTCCGTATTCGATGAAACGATCATTGGTTTTGTCATCGATCTTAGATTTCCATTTTGTCCATTGACTACTAAACAAACAAAAAGATTTCGTCAAAGATCATATTCAAATTATCCGATTGAACTTCTCTCAAATAATTAATCTTCTTATCGATAAGAATGAACAACAAAAGTCAATATTTACTTTGTTAATAAATGTCAAAATTATAATTTCAGAACAAAAAAAAAACAGAACACATACCGTGTTTCGAAAGATTCTGGTGGACGGGTACTTGACGTGGTGTAAAAAGAGTACCATTCGTTGAATGTTCACTGTTATTCAATTTTCCATTCTGATACACAAGTTTACTCGTTGTTGTTGTCGGTGTTGTTGAATTCGTTGTTACATTATTATTAGTTGATGGCATTTCTTTAATGTAACACAAAATATACGCACCATGCTGTGTTAAAACTTGATTGAGATCACATTGTGTCATTGTGGTATCATCGGCTTTATACCAACGATTATTCGGTGAACGTACGTAGGAATAATAATGTCCCGAATGCATCGATGAACCGACATGCACGAGAACGGCATACAAACGATAGTTTAACGATTGATCATTGGCACTTTCTTCACTCATATATTGTGTCACATTTAAATACTCGGGATAACTTACAAGATGAGATAGTTTATGTGAATTTTTACCGAATTCAAAACGTTTCAAATTAATCAACAGAACTTTCGGTGCTTTGTGTAGAGTATATCGTTTAATTGCTTGTACTAATTGTTTACATTTAATACAACGATAGAGATTTTCACCTGACAGAGTTTCTCGACAAACGAATTGTTGTAAAGATTCTCGAATATCTCGATGATTTCGTACGCCAATGATCCACGTATATTGAACTTCGAATGTATCTGATGTGTGTCGACAACGTGAGCAAACAACACGAGAACGTAGAACAAGACCGAATAGGTCGTGAAAGATCGTTTGTGAATGACAAAGTTGTTCGTAAGATGTACCGGATGATGGTCGTAGACGTTCGGGCGGTTGTGATGAACGTAGAGTTGCATCGACGATTTTATCGATTAGACAAATGAGAAATTCACTTGCGTCTTCTTGTCGACCGATTTTAAATGTCGTTGAAATGTCTTTTATACGACGAACGATATTATTCGGATTAGCAGCACCAAATGATGATGTCGTCAAAGATGAAGTCGAATTTTTCGAATGAATTAACTTAACAATACGTTCGGCTTCACAGAAGAGACAAAATTGTTTTTCTAATTTCACACGACAATCGGGATAATGTGAATTTGAGAGAATCCATTGAACAAGTGGAGGAGTATTAGCTAAACATTGTAATGATGCATTTATAAAACATGTATTACCAAGATTAACTAAGCCCGAGCCACGTTCTTTCAACAATTCCCATGTCATCATCAATGACGACGAACTCGAATTCGAAGTTGTCGACGATGATGACGATGAAGACGAAGAAGATGAGGATGAGGACGAAGAGGACGAAGATGTTGTTTCAGAAGGTGGAGATGTCGAATGATTACCATTACCGTTACTACTACATGAAACATAGGATGAACGATATGAATGAGTCGAATTTGTTCCGTTAGTTCCATTGGTTGTATTATTATTAAATGCTGTTAATAGAACATCATTATTAGCTGGCATAATTGTTTGAGAAACAGATATCGTAAGACGTTCGTTATGTTGTCGATAAGTTCTTAATGATTGTTGATCATTTGACAATGAACAATCTGTTTGTTTCGATAGACGCGAAGATTCATAGCGTCCATAAACATCACCGAGATCAGTTTTAGGCATAACCTGAAAAAGAAATTCAAAACAACAACAACAACAAAAAAGTCGAACTTTACATACCAAGATGAATTCGAATTTATTTGACTTCTATGAACAAATAAAGATGCCATAGGATAATAAAAAATAATCTGCAAATTAAAACAACAAAATTGATTAAAAGACATTTTTTATTATTATGACATAGGTTTTCATTCAATGACAAATAAATGAAAGAGAGTGAGCGAGCGAGAGAGAGAGACACTAGCACTACGATATTTTAATGCTACCCTACTAGTTTATGTCGCCATCGACATTGAATGAATAAACACGAACCCGTAACCGATCTTTGTTTGAACGTAGTTTTTTCCGAGAAAATATTTTTCAGTAGAAAAAAATTAAAAATTTTTGCAAATTCGACATTTTAAAATTGATCACAGTTTTAAGATTAAATTCGACGAATCGACAGCGTCCTCTATAATCCATAAATGAATTCCGCCAATGAACAACACTATCTTCTTCTGTCTGACTGCCACATCCCTTTCATCACAATAGTCATATACATTGTCATTTTTCATTCACTTCGTCTTTTCTTCTCCTCGGACAAAATCGAAAATGGACTCATTAGTTGCTGCTGATAAGACCAGTTCCGATGCAGGTAGTTCATTCCATCGTATAGGAATGCATATTCAACATTTACTCGACCGAGTCACACCGTTTGTTGGTCTCCGTTGGTTGTCCAACTTACTGTTAGTGATTATCTTCTGTGCTCGTATATTACTTGTTCAAGGTTTTTATATAATTGCCTATGGTCTTGGAATTTTTCTACTCAATCAATTTATTCTTTTTCTAACGCCTAAACAAGATCCATCGCTACGTGATATTGATGATGATGAAGGCGATCATGTTCCACGTTTGCCAACACGATCAACCGATGAATTTCGACCATTTATGCGTCGTTTGCCCGAATTTAAATTCTGGTATACATCATTCAAAGCTTTAGTTATCAGTTTAATCTTAACATTCTTTTCTGTATTCGATATTCCCGTTTTTTGGCCGGTTTTAGTTATCTATTTCTTCACATTATTCTTCTTAACAATGCGACAACGTATTGCTCATATGATTCAATATAGATACGTTCCGTTTTCCTATGGTAAAACGAAATATGCCGGCAAAAATGAAGGACCACCCGGTGGTGCACCTGGAATTAATATTACTTCCTATTAATTAAATAACTCACTGAAAAAGAAAACATTTACAAAACAAAAAATAATTTCAAATAGGTTATTTTTCTTTTTCCTCTGTTGTGTTTGTTTATTTTAACCATTGCTCCATATTTCTGCTATGCGCTATTATTTATTTGTGTTTTTGAATATACTTTAAAAAAGAAGAAGAAAAACAAAGACATATATATATACAAGAACAAAGTTCCACATTGTGATACAAGTTATATTTCTTCTTTCAGAGTGTATTTTTCGAAAAAAATCTCATCATGGGAATTCATAATTTAGCGAAATTAATAGCCGATCAAGCACCAGGTTCAATCAAAGAAGGAGAAATTAAGAACTATTTCGGTCGAAAAATCGCTATCGATGCGTAATGAAAAGAAGAAGAAAAAAGAAAACAATCGATTGTATTTTATTTGTAGGTCGATGTCAATCTATCAATTTCTCATTGCTGTTCGACAGAATGGCGAAAATTTAACGAATGACAACGGTGAAACAACAAGTCATTTGATGGGCATGTTCTATCGAACGATTCGAATGGTTGAGAATGGTATTAAGCCGGTTTATGTGTTCGATGGTAAACCACCGCAAATGAAATCGAAAGAATTAGAAAAACGTCTCGAACGACGAACAGAAGCCGAAGCTGGAATGGCCAAAGCAGCTGAAGCTGGTTAGTTTCTTTCTATTCGAACATAATCGCTTAATAAATTATTGATTTGTGAAACTAGGTGACGAAGAAGCATTTGATAAATTTGCACGTCGAACGGTTAAAGTCACGAAAGAACATAATGAAGATTGCAAACGTTTGTTAAAGCTCATGGGCATACCTTATGTCGATGCACCAACTGAAGCTGAAGCTCGTACGATCGATTTTATTGATTTCCCTGAGTGAACTTTGTGTTGTTGTTTTTTTTTCAAGAATGTTCTCAATTAGTTAAAGATGGCAAAGTCTATGCTGTTGGTACTGAGGATATGGATGCGTTGACATTTGGTGCTGATGTACTTGTTCGTCATTTAACATTCAGTGAAGCACGGTTAGTTCGGTTTTTTGTTGTTGTTGTATTAAAAAAGTCAACTTTGAGGATTTAAATAGAAAAATGCCGATTCGTGAATATACATTAGCTAAAGTTTTACACGGCTTGGAAATTAATTTCGAAGAATTTACAGATTTATGTATTCTACTTGGTTGTGATTATTGTGATTCAATTAAAGGCATAGGACAAAAACGTGCATTGGATTTAATAAAACAATATCGAAATATTGAAACAATTCTCAAACATATTGATACAAAAGTAAAATTCAATATTCAAATGCGTTTCGTTTTACTGTTTTCTATTCGAATAGAAATACACTGTACCCGAAGATTGGTCGTTTGATCAAGCGAGACAATTATTTAAAGAGCCTGATGTATTAAAAGGCGATGCTGTCGATGTAAATCATCTTATTTTTTATTTCATTTTCAAATGAATCTTTCTGTCTTGTAGTTAAAATGGAATGAGCCAGATGAAGATGGATTAGTACAATATATGGTTACTGAAAAAGGATTTACGTAAGTGATGAATGAATATATATATTTCTTTTTTTATTAGATTAAATCAAGAGAAGAAATTAATTGTTTGACTTTACAAGGTGATAAAATAGTTAATAGGATGATGATAAGGAGAAAGCAAAAGTGTCTAATATTGACGTGGATTTATTGCATCGAGAACAGCATTGATGTCTCCTTGTTTCGAACGAATAAGTTCACGTAATCCACCGTTAATATCCATAAAACCCATGCTTGTCATTCGTTCCATACAATCATCGACAGCTTTTTCTAATGGATTAGGAATTGTTGGCGACATTGTTTCAGCCGGTGGTGTTGTTTGTTCTTGAGGCAAATCCGAAGGTTTTGGAACAGCGCTTGGTTCTGTTGAACTTTGTTCTTCAGTTGTTGTTGTTGTTGATGATTCAGCTGAATTTTGTTCTACAGTTGTTGTTGTTGTTGTTGGATCAGCTGCTGGTTTTTCATCAACATGATATTCACAATCGATACCAAAGGGTGATAATGTTTGTTGAAGATATTTGCCGACATTTTCAAGATATTGTTTCGAATTTTGTACAGGTGTTTGCATGTTTGCCTTTAAGGAATCGAGATGCTGTTGAATATGCGTACGAATATGCGCAGTATTCTCTCGATTTGGTAACCATTGAGGAATTTGCGATTGAACTTGTTGAAGAAAATCGTGTGTTGGTCGAATATTTGGATGACGATGATGACGGTAGGGAAAACCACGAGCATGTGGATGATATCCGAATGGGCCCGTGGGATGTGGAAAATGACCATTAGGATTTGTTATTTTAATCATGTTATGTTCGGAATGTAGACCTGCTGCTGAACATTGTTCGCATAGGTCATAATCTGGACAAACAAAACATTTGTAACGAACACCACAAACCGGACCATTACAACCATCACACGTAACACCATTATGACATTCTTTATTTTGCACATTTGGCGGCTGTTGTTGTTGGGGTGATGGTTGATTGATTGTAACAAAAATCTTTAACGTATTTTGATCTGTATTAGAAATAATAGCCGAACGAAATTCTTCGTCTGAACTAAATGTAATACGTTCATTTTCTTCGTCATTGTATTGAAGAACTATGTCTTGTAATTGACAATTGGGTAGAAATGACGCAATTTTTGTTTGTAATTCAGTAAATGCGTCATTTTCCTGTGCAATATTGATTGCAAATCGACGAATTTCAGGCTGCGCTTGATTTGCTTTATTATAATAAGCTTTAATGTAATACATTGACGACATTGTTTTTCGTGTATGTAGACTCGCGTCACGTATTTCTAAAAATGTTAAAAAAATGAGAAATTTCGTCGTTAATATATACGTGGATGTTTATTTAAAGATGATTCATTCAGTCTTGAATGGTTGAAGCTTTTCTACCCTGTAGGAAATAAAAGAAAAGTTTTTTCCCCGGCATAGATGTCGCACATAAATGAAATGCTTTTTATTTTTCAGTGAAGATCGTATTCGTAATGGAGCAAAAAAATTGGCAAAAGCTCGAACAACAACACAACAAGGACGATTAGATTCATTCTTTAGCGTATCACATACAGTTACGGCATCGATAAAAAAAGCTGTATGTATTTCACTGAATGATTTTGTTTTTCTGCAAAATGAATCTCGATTTTTCTAGGAAACACCAACTTCAGCTAACAAAGGTCTCAAACGTAAAAACGGACCGGCGAATGAAGGCACACCCAAAGGCAAAGTCGGTGGAGGTGGTAAAAAATTTAAATAGAGATTTCTTTCGACAACATGAAAAGCAAACTTCAAACACCTTTTTCTCTGCTTTTCTTTCTTTCTCTGTTATTGTTAGTTGTTTGTTTGTACAGTTTACTTCAATCTCAGGTATAAATAGATATTTCTTTTCTCTTTGATTCTCGTCAGTTAAATCTTTATTTTTCTTTGTCTTGCTGTTATTGTTGTTACTCGCTGAAAACGTGAAATTATATTTTTGAATGATTAGGAAAAATAAATGTACATTGTAGAATTTCTTGAAACAAAATGTCTTCATCCAATGCAAAAGTTCCGACAAAGGTAAGTCAATTCAGTTTCTAATTAAGAAAATCATATGAATCAACAGCCTTGAAACGAAAAAGTATTTGTCTATAGACAGCGACTGATAACACACAGAAAACTCAATCGAAACCTGCAGCGGTACGTCGAATGAATCAGCGTTGATGAAAATCTTTGAGATATGTAAATTTAGACAAAAAATACTAAAACTCTTGGAAATCCATTAACTGCTAAAATCAGTAAAAACAGCGAAATGAATGCTTGTCATAGTATGTTTCGATATCGAAATCGAAGGTTTATTTTTCAATGACTTTTTCTATAGATGTTCTTCAATCAATTCAACATGAATATGAACAATTCGAAGTCAATATGGATGAAAAAGATTAGACATTCGATATTGAAACATTTTTTTCATTTTTATTCCCTCACATTTGAAACTAAGGAATAAACTCTTTTGTCTCTGTCACAGTTAGAACATCTTCCAAATGAATTATTTTCTTGTATTTTCAATTACCTAAATGGTGTCGATGTTTATCTAGCTTTTTCAAATTTGAACGAATGATTCAATCAATTATTAGATGATATGACGACGCATAAATCATTTGACTTAAGTTCACCATCAGTCTCTTATCATTCATATCAAGCTTTCATCAATGATCAACATGGTGTTCGGTCAACATTTATTTCAGCATTGAAATTCGATTGTTTCACTTTATTACCTTTTGATATTGAAGATTTATTACCTTGTTTTACAAATAGATTTTTCAATCAACTACAACGTTTAACTATTGTCACATTACTGGAAGAACTGATGTTAGCCAATGCAGAAGGGCGTGGAAGATTAGAATATTTAGTTGTCAAATTTGAATATTGTGGTGATTTCTATGAAAATATTATGGTTGGCATCATTGAACGAAGCATTTCATTCGATACAATGATTCTCACTATTCATAGATGTAAGTCTTATGTAAATGTATTCGAATAGAAAATAATTTTTTCCAAATATTCCCAGTCCTCAAATAACAAAATACTTAGACTCACCAACCACAACGCGACGATTATGTAGATTAAATGATACTTTTGGAATGTTAGAGTATACTGTTCGCTTATCATTGGTTTTGAAATATTGTTCTGATTTTATCGTACTTTTTCAATGTGGTGCCCTGTCGTCAGTTCAAGATCTCGCTATTGTATTTCACAAACAGAATATAAATTTTGATCGGCATCAATTTCGTCTCAAAATTGATCCATATTGTTTGATGACAGTAGACACAAGTCGACTGTGTTCACTAACATTATACAATATACAAATGAAAAACCTGTTAAAATATATTCAGTTCCTTCATCTTGATAATCTCGATACTTTATGTTTGTTTAACGTTGTTGATAATAGTATGGAGATGAAAACAACTGTTTCTTTTAAACAACTATTTCATTTTTAGCATTCAAGCGATTAAATAAATTTGAACAAATAATATCACTTCGATTCTCGCTATGCTTTTCGATTGATCAAGACGAATCAAATGTGCCTTATTCAGCAAAAGATTATGAAATTCTACAAAATGATCTATGGAAATTGCGAGGATGGTCTGTTTATCATCATTGGGATACTGAAAACGAAAACTAATAAAGAATGTATGAGAGACATATATCGGCGATATCTAGAATCATCAATCTATTGATACGAACAGAAATTTCGTGTTTTGTCAATACATCATTATTTAATGCTCCGATGAACATACATAAGAGAAAATGAAAGAAATTAGTCATCATATACAAAGATTAGAAATAAATACAGTTGAATTCAATGAAACCTATATATTTCTTACAGTTTTATAGACCAGAAGTAAAATCTTTCTTTTTTCTCTCGGTTCTTTAACCTACAGGCGAATAATTCTCGGAGATACTCGAAATCCGCTCAAACATTATTTTTACATGATCATTGATTTATTTATATTATTTTACCTCTCATTACGATTTGTCACACGTTTTGTTTTCACAATTTTATATTCAATCAACTTGTTTCCTTTTTTTAGTTTTCGTTTCTTTTCTTCTTTTTGTACAATTTTCAAATCAATGTGCGTGCGTGCGTGCATGTAGTTATTTCTCAGGAACTATTGAATTTCTTCTTTACATCAGACTGTATTCTCAAAAATATGAATGATGAATAACACAAAACAAACAACAAATCATTATGTTTGCATGGACACATTGAATTTTAAACATAACAAAAATGAGAAAATACATTTAGTAATGGATTGTTGAGTAGCGAGACATTCCATTAGCCCTGGTGAAGTATCGTGCAGGGCGGCTGAGAAGTATGTCATTCTTAAAACAAATAGTACACGCCTATTGTTCCGATTGTTGTTGAAACCTGGTTTTGTTTTTCTTGAATTTTATTCAATTAAGAATTGTCAATTGCGTTGGAGAAAAATAAAACATTTGTCATCTCACAGAAACGAAAAACTTGTAATATAAAAGGTGACATGGCGGAATCAGAAAACTAGAGCATTTTGTTAAATCCAATAGAAAGAATGTCGAAATTTGGAGAACCATATGTGGTACGTAAAACAACTCGACGACCAGCAAATAGCGGTAGTTATCAATATTATAATGATGTAAGAAAAGAATCTCGTTAGAAAAAATAGAATCATGTTAAACATATTTCTCTAGGATGAAACACCATCGCCAACCCCAACACCACCTTCACGATCAAATAAAACAACTAAGATTCATAGATTAAATAAAAGTGACGATCTTCAGTCCATAGGCACAACAACTAAGTGGTCAACAGGAAAAAAAGTCATAGTTGGATCACTGATAGGTCTTGGTTGTATTGCTGTTATTATAGCTATTGTCTTAGCTGTAGTGCTGACTAGATCATCAGAAGCTACAACAGCACCATCTTCAAGTGGAACTTCTCTATCTGTAGCTTGGTTATTTGATAATACAACAACAGATTCAACAGGTAATTACAACGGTTCTTTAGTAAACAATGCAGATTATGGTGTAAGTTCTCAGACAATGCCATATCTTGGCCAAGGCCAAACACTTTTTTTAGTACAATCAATGAATCAAAATCAATCATTTCAAGTGGACAATTCAGTTTTGAATTTAGCTTATACAAGTTTTACGATTGAAGCATGGATATATCCATCGATTGTGACAGGTGATAATGGTATTTTTGGTATATGTCAATGTTCATCTTGTTCAAATCAATGTTTATATTTACTTATTCGAGGAGCTCGATTATATGCTGGTTTCTATTTAAATGATATCAATGGCTTACTAACAGTAACAGTAAATACTTGGCATCATATTGCATTTGTTTATAATTATGAAACACAACAACAAATTTTATATATAAATGGAGTTCAAGATAATAGTAAATCAAATTCAGCATGTCTTCAAGGAACGAATGCAACAATT
>Ga0209915_1000838_pt1 | contig 56247 bp, 60 predicted proteins | sample ThiBiot_750_plan_FD_183952 | JGI IMG/M metagenome (GOLD analysis project Ga0209915, IMG submission 183952) | Wastewater bioreactor microbial communities from Cape Town, South Africa - Thiocy_cont_750_plan (SPAdes) | ecosystem: Engineered > Bioreactor > Thiocyanate-remediating > Anaerobic-Aerobic... | reverse complement strand
AGAGAGAGAGAGAGAGACAGAAATTTTCGCTCTCTCTTTCCAAGAGAAGAATTATAATTATTCTAAGAGACGCTTTGTCGCTTTTCTAGGAGTTCAGGAGAAATTAATTAATTTTATGTTTTTAGAATTTTAACGGCTCGTGAAAAACGCGTCCGACAAAAGTTCAATAGTGATATCGAATTGCAAGCGTACGAAAAACGTTTGAAAGATATTGAGAAGAAAATTCGTCAATTGGTTAAACGTGGCATGTTGAAATCTATGACAGTTGATAAATAATCATTTGAATTTATTTAGCCTTTGAAATTTTCGATGAAAAACGAACGAATTCTCCGACAATTGGACGAACAACAAAGACCGACGAATCGACTATCAGAGAAGATCTATCGATTCTTCAAAAAGATTCTGAACCGTTCGTTGTTTGAATTTGAATTTCGATTATAAAGTTTTTTTTATTTTTTGTTCAGAAACAAGAAAAAAGACAGCGATACATCATCGATATCAACTCAACAGAGACATTCCGGTAGAAAAACATCGAATTTTCTTGTTTTGTATTTGAAAGTTAATTATTTAGATATAGTCACATCCGATGCCAGTGATCTCGAACAACGTGTGAATGCCTATCGTGAGCAATTGAAAGCGAAGAAAGCCGAACTCGAACGGTTAAAACAACGAAAAAACAAAGAAATCCTTCGACGACAAGAAGACGAGCTGAAAAAACAGATCGAAGTATGATTTTTTTTTATTCCAAAAAAGAAAAAACAAAACGACAATTTCTATCAATTATTTTGCTTTTAGTCATACGATCATGAAATTCAAACATTACGTTTACAACCTATTCAACAAGAACAGACGGTTCCTGTTCCATCGAGTAAACTCGTTGAACCTCCTGTTCAACAAGATCTCATCGACGAGAAAGAATCTGAACTCCGCCCGGTCGAAACACCGCGCGATGAACGCGACACTCAAGACGACGCACTTTCAATCGTCACGGATTTACATATCGAATCGGAAGCTGACGAACAAAATCACAATCAAATCCCAATCGTCGAACAACAAGATCTTTCATCATCGGAAACAAGTGAAAAATCCGTACAAACACCGTCGCCACGTGTGTCAAAATCACCTTCATCAGAATCCGTTCAAGTTCGAACGCCTTCACCTACCATTGAACATCGAGATAATAAGTCTGCGGTTGTCGACGAACCGCCGAGAATTGTTGTTTCGAATGATTATGATGAAGATTTCTCTCAGGAAAGTGCAACACCCGACCGACCTCCAGTTCGTGACATTGAAATCGAAATCGAATCGATTCACGAAGATATCGAAAGTAAACATTCACATCGAAGTTCATCGTCGACATCGACCGCCGATGAACAATCGGAAATTCTTGTTTTGGTCAAAAAATCGGCGTCGAACACGCCCCGACAATCGGAAGACGAGAAATCATCGTCGATTGTTGCGCCAATTAAACTCGAATCCGACGACGATCACACCGAACGAGACAATCAAATCAATCAACTCACAGAAACATTCATTCGAACGTTCATCGATGAAGCCATCGATCAAGGCAAAGAAATCGAACATCAGAAAATCAAAAGTTCAGTTACCAAAGAAGCAAGCGAATGGATGTCCGACGAAGATCTGTCTGATGATGAGAATGTCAAACAAATTCCGATTACACATGAAGAAGACGTCGAAAATGCCATCGAAAAACTTTCGACACAACCCGAATTTCTCGAGCAATTAGACACAACGACCAACGGAACGAACGATCACGAGGAACTCAAACTTGATCTCAGTCCTCTTGAAGAAAGAACTCGTATGTTGATGAAATTTAATAAAAAAGAAAACAAAAACCAAATATTTTCATTTCAGTTGATGAACCTCGAGTTGAAAGTCCTCGTAAAATTACTACTGAAGAAATCATTCAACCGATTGTGTCGCACAGTCGTGAACAAGTTACTGAACTATGTCGACAAACTCTCACGATTCTCTACGAACAGAATACAGATTTCTCCAATCGAGCAACTATCAATCGAACAATACCGAGTACATTCTTCGAAACCAATCAAACAACGGACAATCCCGAACATCAACGTCATCGACAAGCCTACTGTCGAATGATATTCGATTTGTGCGTGGAATTATTACACGAAATGTATTCGCCTAGTGTTCGAGTATCGAAATATCCTGAATGGCAAAAAAGTAAACTACTTTCGAAACGTTTCTACCGTTCGATCAAACCGAAAACACGGCACGAAGCCGAACAATTTCTTATTCCAAAAGTACTCGAAATTCTTCATTTAACATCGAAACAAATCACGTATTCGAAATGGCGCATGCCACTCTATCGACAATATGAGAGCGAACAATTCGAATGCGTTCTCGATGAAGAACTTCGCCGTACGGAAACACAATGGATTGATTATGAAGAAGATTCAATTCGAATTAAATTTGATGTTGCGGAATATATATTCGATCAATTAATTCAAGAAACATTAAAAGAATGTATTCATGTTGCTAATAAACGTTTACTTTTGAGCAGTAATAGTACGACACTTTAATTTCAACGAGACTAAAGAGCTGAATTCTATTTATTCCAAAGCTTATTATTGATATTTTTGTTTGTTTGTATAAATTCTTTTGTTATTATGGAATTTTCTCTTGAGTTTAGATTAAAAAAAAGCAGAAATTTTGTTCGTTTGTTTGTTTGTTTGTTTGTTTTTTTTCACGTGTGCGTGTGTTTGTGTGTATACTGACATTGAATAGGACAATCGAAGACAAATACAAATAATAAAAAAATCTAAGAAAATATATCTCGACTCTTATTCCTGAATTAAATTCGGTAGAATTTTCAATCCATCATGATAGTCATAATACTTTTTAATCATATAATCATTTCCGTATCGTTCTTTGATAAATGTTAATGGTACAATTGACATTTGTTTGTCAAATAATTGAACTTGTTCTAATTGAAATTGTCGATATTTCCAACGACATTTTTTATAACGCATCTTATCACATAAACCAGTGTATGTTGCTGACCAATAATTGTCTTGATTGAGAGGATAAAAAACGAATATGTCAACAGTTAAATAACTTGTTGGACAAAGAAATGACCATTCTTGTCCATGATCAATACGACCAAAATGACGGCGAGAAATAAATTGAAATTGTTTCGTCATAGTTGAAATGACTTGTTGAGTTGTAATTCGTTTTGCAATTAAATCATGACTAAATAATCCGATATCGACATCATGAGATATGAAATCTTTCGAACGCCAATAGGCAAGTGCCGTGCCAAAAGTTATAAACCATGGCATTGAAAGATTTCGAAATACTTTATCGATATCAATAAGACAATTGATGTAATCAACATTTGTATAATTACGTGGTGGTACAACGAAATCTATTTGACGAGGGTAAATATTTAGAATAATGAGTATGATGAACACAATGAATGAGCAAATAATTATATATTTGATTCGATGCATAAATCTGTTTTTATTCTACTGCTTCAGCCAATGTGACGCAGAAAAAAAAAGAAATAATGTACTTACATTGTATAATGTTGACTTTAGAGGCAGCCTTGTCGATTTTTGTACTTTTTTTACATTTTTTTTTCAATTCTTTCAAACGAGTATTACATGCGCTGGGTTTTAATCGAAAAAAAGTTTCTTTTACCCCCCTCTCCTAAGTTTACCAATACTTCAAACAACGTTGTACGTCAAAAAAAAAGAATCGAAATGAATTCTTATCAGCGTGGTCAAACCTCCTGATTTGGTCAGGACTCCTGACTCAGGAGTCTCCGGAATTGTTGGAATTTCTCCGGGTGAAAAATCTCCTGAATTCAGAAGCTGATTTTCGTAATTTTCTACTCTGAATTCAACTGATTTATTTCTGTTTAATAATCAGTGACACCTATGTTAAATATAATATTGAATTTAACAGTCAATGACAAGAAAAAATTATTTTTTTCTTTCTCATCTCTTGTGTTTTCTCAAATAAGTTGTACAGTTCCATTTAAAGATATCATCTAAACCATAGATTTGATTTTTTCTCAATGTCTATTTCATCAACTGTTTCTTCAAGTTCTACAACTGTTAAAAGTCTATGACTGAATTTTGAAAATAAATCGACCTCAGTGCCAAACGAAAAGGGTTTCTGATAATGAGCAACAAAACAGTCTCGAAATTATTAGCGAAAAAGGGCTCTTCTTGCAAAAATAAAACAATTCTATATGTATTATGCTGAGCTCAAGAATGACAACTCAATCATGCTCTCGGTGTTTTCATTCTTTTTTTTCCTGATAATTACATCTTTCATTAAAAGGAAGTACGTGTATAACAAGGAAAATAACAGACGTATTAATAAATTTATAAAGATCTTTTTTTCTTTCTTAATGTGTTGTTTGTTGTCTGCCGATAGGCATGTTCGCAACTCATTATAGAAACTCTATCCGAACAACGAGTATCCAAGAGGATAAGGCAATGTTTAGTTAGAGAAAAAAATAAGGAGCTATTTTAATGGAATTAGTTATATTTTTTTTGTAGACATGTCTTGTCATTTTCTTTCTATTTAATAAGATGAATAAGATGCGGAATTTATCATCGAATGTCAATATAAAATATTTGGCAATATCATTCACAATTGTAACACTTGTTCTTGCTATATTAACAATTTTATTTACAATTTATATTCTCTATCGTTTAATATCATTTATAAAATATCAACAAGAACGTCTATCGAAAAGTCAAAGTCGTCGTATAGGTTTATTACATTCAGTAAATACATACATTCATATTCTTGGTAGTGTCCTTATTTTCTTTGTAATGTCAACTCGAACGTTTTATGGTGATCTGTTTTTGAAAGAATTTCATTTGACAAATTCAACACCGAGTTGGCATTGTCGATTGGTCAATTATTTCATGTCAATGTTTGCATCCGGTGTTTATGGTTCATGTTTTCTTCAAGCACTTTTTCGTTATTGGCGTATTATGTATCCATATAAACGAATCTATAAGAAATATTCATTTCATCAACGTCTTATTTTATTTCATTGGATATTAACATTTATACTTTCGATACCTGTTTGGTTTCGTTCAGCTTATATATTCGGAGAAAATTTCTGTTTAAATCGTTTTACTGATACATATTCATCGATTTATATTTCGACAATTGCCGTCGGTATACCTGTCACTTCAATTACATTTGTCTATATTAAAATTATACTTTTTGTTAAATATCATTGGCAAACAAGAAAACGTTGGCGACGTATGAAACGTGATATTTTAATCATCAAACGCATTCTTCTTCTTGTTTTCGTACTTTTAAAAGTAAGCACAGCTGCAATTATCCTTTGGTTATTGATGTTTATCCAACAACGTTTACATCCTTTATCTTATCGAATACTTTGTTTGATAAGTACATTCGGCATGACGATATTTAGTTTGACACTACTCATTGTTTCACCACAATTGAAACGTGCATTAATACATTCGATTGTTTAATATGTTATTTAAATACTAGATTTATTAAGAATAATTTAAAAAAACAAAAGATTAACTAAATTTAGCCTTATTTTTCTTCCTATCACAAGAAAAAAGCACTGTTCGAAGTAATTATTGAGCTGTTTTTGATTGTTCATCGTCGATGAATGGTATTCGTCCAACATTATCACGTTTAGCATTGACTAAATCGGGATATTTCAGCGTTAATTCTTCAGTTCCGAAAACAATACGATCGATAGCTTCGACGCCTAACATCATCGAATGATCTTGATTGGAAACTTCATATTTCCATGAACCGAATCGGCCACGTGAGAAGATATTATACGATTCGAATTCTTCGAATAACGGTGTACATAATTGATCACGACCGAAAAATGGTGTCGGATAACCGTATTCCAATCGAACATGAAAACGAGAAGCAATCTTCGTATTATCATCGATCAATTTCGTATTTCTTAGGCCTTGTTCAGCGATTGCAATGATATTTTTCACATCAACTGGTTTCTCGGGTGATTCAGCAACTTCACACATTAGTGACCATTGTTCGCCTGGTTTCGGCACATGATAAGGCGAATAATTCGAGAAAACTGTTGCTCGATAGAATGGACAATCATCTTCGGGAAAGTACAACCAACATTTGCTGATTAAATGTTCAGGTGGTTGACCTTCCATGCCAAAGCCAATGATATGACTTGATGAATAACGAAATTGTTTCGATTTTTCGACTAATTCCGAATGCGAGAATTTCTTTGTACCTTCAATAATTGTGCATAAATAGTCCATGGGCATTGTTGACACAATAGCATCATAAGTTTCAGTTGAATTATCTTCATAAGTGATTAATTTTTGTTGAACATCGATTTTAGTTACTTTCTTTTTATATTGAAATTTGTCTTGAGGTAAAACTTCAGCGAGACGATTCCATATTGCACCTGTGCCACCTCGCATTGGAAAACGAAATGTATTGTTCGGTCCCCAGCCGAGTTCATCTTTGCCTAGGATAACATTTTGAATAACCTTCGAAACGTTAACTGTAGCAACACGTTCGCCCATCCATTCGACGTTCATTTTATCCGCTGAATAAGCCCAAACTTTGAAATTATACGGTCGCATAAATGTTTCGCATAGACCTTTGCCAAATGATTGTTCCATCCATTCTGAGAAATTCGTTGGTTTAGAAAATTGTCCACGACGACGGTCATTCTCTAATAAACCGTCGATACACGAGACAATTTCATTTTTAGGCAAACGATGAAGATTCTGTTGCAATGGATAGGGAATGAATGTTCCACGCATCCAGACCCAAGCTTCACGAATTTTCAAATTCCAATCGTCAGCTCCTGGAAGAAGATGATCGAGTAAACGTGAGAAATAAGCGTAATGAGAAAAGATAACATGACCGCCCATATCCCAAAGAAAACCGTTTTCATCGACGACTGTTCGAGCGAGACCACCGGCATCTGGTGCTGATTCAACCAGCGTCCAATCGATCTGCGTATTGCCTTGACGACGAACTTCTTCGGCTCGCCAAGCAGCTCCAAGACCACACGGTCCACCGCCGATGATTACAATCTTCATCGTTGTCTAAAACGAGTGCAAACTAACAAGAAAAGAAACCAAATGCGTCCTCAAATACGATTCTTTTTTTTTTCTCTCTGTAATCAAGAAAAAAAATGCATCGTCAGACCTTCATATTCATCCGACTAGCAGTTCAAATACGCCATGTGCAAATAATAAAGAAAAAGAGAAAAAAGAAACGGTTATATGCTCGCATTTTTTTTCTTTTTTCTTTTTTTTTTGAATAAAAAAGCAAAAAATGAGTGTAGGTAGTCTGTCATGGCTAAATAGATTCACGTTTGTTATAATTTGATTGTCGAAACATGTTATCATGCCTACGCGTTCTTTTCAAGCGCGAAATAATTTTGATTTCGAAAAATGGGCCAAGACATAAGTCAAATTGATTCAACTGAAATTCAACGAATGCTACAAAAATTCGGTAAACTCGATGAAGATCGAAGTGGAGCTTTGTCAGCCAAAGAATTCATGCAAATACCCGAACTCATTTCGAATCCATTAGTCGAACGAGTGATCGACGTGTTCGATACAGATGGAAATGGCGAGGTTGATTTCACTGAATTTATTCGTGGTTTGACAAAATTCATCTCATTTTTCCCATTGATCTTCGAATTTTTCATTAGAAATGAATAGTTTTGCATCGAAAGGCGATACACAACATAAACTAAGATTTGCATTTAATATCTACGATATTGGTTAGATAGAAAATAATAATAATCACCTCCACATGATCTTCTTTGATTTTATATTAGATAAAGATGGTTTCATAACTAACGCTGAATTATTTACTGTTTTAAAAATTATGGTCGGAAATAATCTATCCGATGAACAATTACAACAGGTTGTCGATAAGACAATGCTCTATTCAGATAAAGATGGTGACCGACGAATATCATTTCGAGAATTCTGTGATGCTATCGGACCGAGTCTTCGTGACGATATTGTTAATCATTTGAATAAGATAACTAGTGACGAAAAATAAATTCCATTTTGCACTCTGATCTTGAATGGTAACGTGTTATCTCGTTTTTCATACGTCATTTTTGTCTTGATAAGTAGAAAGGAGAAAAAAAGATATCTTTTGTGCATGTTTTTTGTTATTACGAGGTATTTATATTCTCTCAATGTCAAACCAAGATCAAGCTATTGTTTTTAACAAACAAAATGATAATATTCAACATCAAGTAGGAAAAATACTGCTGCACATGCTAACTAATTGTTATTCGTCTGACAAGACGGGATGACCTTTTGATGAACAGACGTCATCAACTAGCCAATTCAATTCTTTTCCTCTTTTCGTCTGTTTTCTTTTCCTAATATAATTCATCGCTCGAGGTCGAGGTCAATCTAAAGAAAAACATCACTGAATTTTCATTCGCACAAGACCTTTACGATGAGTCAAATATGCGCACTTTATATTCCGCTCCCTCTCTCTATTTTTTTTACATCGTGTTGACGGTAGGATGAATAATTCTGACTTTTATTTCGCAATTTTCCTCCTGTTCTTTATTCACATGTCGACTAAAAAAAACACATTTCCCTTTTTTTTTATTATTTTCTAAACTGATAAATCAAAGTTCACCGTTGACAATTATTTTTTCTGCACGCTTGATAAATATTTCAGAATTTAACTTCAACTCAAATGGCAACCGGATCAACATATAAAGAAGAAGTTCATCCATTATCAACTGAGTGTAAGTTTGACAGTGCTCAAACGCTTTGAATTCATTTGTTGCTTTTGTTTAAAGCTCGATCAGTGCCTAAAACAACAACATCTATTTCGATGACAAATGCAGGATGTACGTAAAACTCTGTGGATTCATCGATCGATTATTTTGCTTTTTAGTTAACGATGCTCGACAATCCGCAAATGAAGGCATTGGTGCATGCGGATATATTCTCGTTGTTCTTTCGTATATATTGGTTGTGATTACACTTCCATTCTCATTATGCATTTGCATTAAGGTTTGAGAGTCAATTCGATGAGTTATATTAGAATTTTAAGTGTTATGTGTAGGTTGTTCAAGAATATGAACGAGCTGTTATTCTTCGACTCGGTCGAATTTTACCAGGTTTGATTTAATTTGTTTGTTTTTTTGTTCTGTTATGATTGATGTTTGATATTTAAGGTGGTGCCAAAGGTCCAGGTCTTTTCTTTATTCTCCCTTGTGTTGACACGATCATTAAAGTTGATCTTCGAACGGCAACATTCAATGTGCCACCACAAGAAGTTCGTATTGCTTGATTTTCTTGTCTAAATTCAATATTTTCATCGATCATTTCAAAAGGTTTTAACGCGTGATTCAGTGACAGTTTCTGTCGATGCTGTTGTCTACAGTCGTGTTTTTAATCCTGTAAATATTGCTTTTTATTATTATTTTTAACCTAAGAAAATGATCTATTTTACGTATTCAGGTTATCAGCGTAACCAATGTTAAAAATACTCAATATGCAACTCAATTACTTGCTCAGACAACACTTCGAAATATTCTTGGAACGAAATCTCTTCAAGAGATTCTTACCGATCGAGAACAAATTGCGTATAGTATGCAAACACATCTCGACGAAGGAACCGATCCATGGGGCGTCAAAGTCGAACGTGTTGAAATGTAATCATTTGATTTTCGATTTGCCTATCGATTTACTTAATCTTGTCATTTCAGTAAGGATGTTCGTTTACCTCAATCGATGCAACGTTCGATGGCTGCTGAAGCTGAAGCGAGTCGTGAAGCTCGTGCTAAAGTTATCGCAGCTGAAGGTGAACAAAAAGCATCGAGACAATTAAAAGAGGCTGCCGATGTTATTGCTGAATCACCTATTGCCTTACAATTACGTTATTTACAGACATTAACACATATTTCAGCTGAGAAAAATTCAACGATCGTTTTTCCGATACCTGGTTTGTGACGAGCTTTTGTTGTTGTCGTGTTGCCTTCATAATTCTTTGTTTTAGTCGAATTACTCAGCTTGGTCAAACGACCAATGTAAACGATCAAAATTCAGCCAAATTCAAAACAAACTTAACATTTATCAGCGTTTGATACCCTTGATTTCTAATAAACTTATTCATTCAAATAAATATTTGTTCGTCAGAAAATTAGCCTCGAGGAAAATATTATCTTTTCTGATAAAAATCAATCACTAAGAGTTGTTATTGAGAAAAGGACGTAATACTTACAATATTTTTTTTCTCCTTCTCCTCTCTCTCTTTCTTCTTCTCGCGTTACTAATAAAAACCCTATTGAGTAAATAGTTAAAACAAGTTTCTTTCTTTTTTTTTCGTATGAATCATTTGATCTCCTTCGCTTTTTTACAAGTTTGACGTCAGCAGAACATAAAATTACGTCTAAAATTCATTGCATAGTTTTCTTTTTGCTCTGAACTTACCTCAGTTTTAATACGTGATCACGTCAATCATTAAATAGAAACCCGTCTTACCTAGTTACCAAATATATATTTATAATACAAAAACTCTGTATGTCTACATGTAAAGAACACGACGATCAGAATTGTGATTATTTTCTAGTTCAACTTCTAAAATGACAACGACAACATCATCATTGACAACTGACATTCATGCATTGAATAACGGAAGTTAGTGTGATTATCATAGAATATTTTTCTAGTCACAGAAATGAGATGGGAGGGAGCAAGGGGAAAATAGATTTCAATGAAATGAATTGATTAATATTGATTGAAAGATTGCTTTCTTTTTCTTTCAGATCGCATTCATCCAATGGAAGAATCTCAAGCAACAAAAATTCGAAGTATACTAGATAAAATGTCATCTATTCGATTTACATACGTTTCTTTCTTTTTATTATCTTAGTGAATGAACCCGAACAAGAAGAAAGCAATTTTGATTGCTGCGGTTGGGCATTGATTATTTGCTCGTATATACTCGTTGTTCTTACATTTCCACTAACAGCATTTTTTTGTATCAATGTTGTTCAAGAATATGAACGAGCTGTTATTCTTCGACTCGGTCGAATTTTACCAGGTTTGAGTTAATTTGTTTGTTTTTTGTTCTATTATGATTGATGTTTGATATTTAAAGGTGGTGCCAAAGGTCCAGGTCTTTTCTTTATTCTCCCTTGCGTTGATACAATGGTTAAAGTCGATCTTCGAACAACGACGTTCAATGTGCCACCACAAGAAGTTCGTATTGTTTGGTTTTCTTGCCTAAATTCTATATTTTCATCGACCATTTCAAAAGGTTTTAACGCGTGATTCGGTGACAGTTTCCGTCGATGCTGTCGTCTACAGTCGTATTATCGATCCCGTAAGAAAACATCAAACTCTTGTTGTTGTTGTTGTTGTTTTGTTAAGTTCATTTTTTATTCAATCAGATTGCCTCGGTAACTAAAGTTAGTAATATTCATTCAGCAACACAATTACTTGCTCAAACAACACTACGTAATATGCTTGGAACGAAATCTCTACAAGATATTCTCACTGATCGACAACAAATTGCCGATCAAATGGAAGTGATTTTAGATGAAGGAACTGTTGCCTGGGGTATTAAAGTTGAACGTGTAGAAATGTATGTCAAACGGAAATGAGATAAAGTTCGAAATCGATTGTGTCTTGTTTTTTCATAGAACTGACGTTCGTTTACCTCAATCGATGCAACGTTCGATGGCTGCTGAAGCTGAAGCAAGTCGTGAAGCTCGTGCTAAAGTTATCGCAGCTGAAGGTGAACAAAAGGCATCGAGACAATTGAAAGAAGCTGCTGATATCATTGCACAATCACCTGTTGCCTTACAATTACGTTATTTACAAACATTAACACAAATTTCGGCAGAAAAAAATTCAACGATCGTTTTTCCGATACCCAGTTCGTTGAAGATTTTCAAATACGTATAATTATATATCTGTTTTTTTCTCGTTCTAGTCGAATTACTCAACATGGTCAAACAAGGACGTTAGAGACAAATAGATTTTCTTTTTCTATTCTAAACGTTTATTTACTTTACGACAGAAAAAAAAACAACACAAAAATCACAAATATTTACAGACTTTTCTCTATTTTTTTTCTCCCTTCAACTAACTCGAATAGTTCAGTTCTCTGTTTGCTTTGTCCACCGATTCGACTAACTCAACGCTTCATTTTCTTTCGATTGATTCTAATAAATGTAAATATGCACTAGTTTTTGTTGGATTACTGACGTCATTTATTGGATATTCAGATGAAATTGTACTAATCAATGTTGGACACAAACTTTCCATACTCAATGTTGAATGACGTGTCGGATTTGTCATGAGATTTTCACATGAAACTGCTAGATTTCGTTTGATATATGCAGCCATATATTCACGTTGTTGATCCTTCGTTAATGATAAACATTGAAAGTTCATTCGATTGATCTAATGTTCAAAAGAACAAAATAATCATATTTTATTTGTTCGAATGACATACTTGATTTCGATAGGTTTTCTTGTAGAAAATTTGTCCGTAGAGAAATGGTCCAAGAAATACATAGACAAAAATTAAAATTCCATAGCCAAGAAGATAATCATCCGTTGGAAGATAAATAAACAAACATATCCAACTAATTGTTACGATTAATGCGAATAGACTTGTTAGGAAATAAATCAAATTTTGAATTTGTTTATTAAAATAAAATCGAATTGTCGTTTGAATGAAATAGATAATTAAGAGAATGAAATTTAATATTAATGAATAGAGAAAATACGATCGTTGACATTGATATTTACTGAATGTATCATTTTGATTTTGATAATAAAACCAAATGAGTAGAATAGCTGTTTGAATTAAAATCAATATAAAAAAAAGAAAAAATGTAGAAAATAAAATAAAACATGATTTAGCCGAGAGTTTTGTTAATTGAATTAACCATTGACATAGAAAATGAATATTTAAACCAAGTAGAAAACAAAATGGCAGGATTTGAAATGTTAATGTTTGAATTGAACAAATCAATATTGTTGAATGAAAAAGATATGTTAATGATGATAGTAGACAAAGAATGAGTATTAATTGTGAAAAATAAATGTAAACAGTTGATGAAGGACGATTACGTATGAAGATGCAAATATATGTAAAATAGAGAATTAAACCAATGCCAACGAAACCAATGAGACCATAGGATGGAAGATCCGAACGAAAATTCACTGTAATACGATCCATAAGAGTTGTTGATTAATTTCATTCAAGTCTAAATTTGTTCATTAATGGATACTTAAAATGAACAATCGGCATACGTTCGTTATTTGTTCACTTTCTTTTTGTGACATTTGTCTGCATAAGGAAAGTAAAATAGGTTCTCTTTCTTTATTTCTCGCTTACCTATCGACGAATAGAATTCAAATATGCATTGACGTAATGTATATATATATATATATATATATATATATTGTTCAATTGAAAGGAGAAGAAAAAAATGTTTCGTTTATTTCTTTACATAGAATGATAGATATTTCTGCACATGACAGTTTTCTTTTGTCGATGTTTGTAGATCATTAATCCGAGCGAGCGAGAGAGAGACGGAAGTATTTAACCTTGCACATAGAAAATCAAATCATCATTAAAATATTTCAAGGCAAGACGAAGAAGACAAAAATGAACTCTCATTATACAGAAATTTCACCATGAAATTCATCGCCAATTTTTTTTTCTTCATCTAGTATTTGTTTTATGATTAGTTTTTCATTGAGTTAATTAAACTAAGATTTTAGCAATTGATTGAACATGAAATTTGCATGTCAATCGAACATTTTCTTCAACTATGTCTGAATTTCAGACATAATTATATGTATTTAAAAACGACAAAGAACACAACATAATTGAATATCACGAATTGTTGGCATCGGATTTCGGACGTTTTGAAAGTACATCTGGATCATTCGACTAGAAGAAAAAGAACATGAATTCATAATGAGATCGAACAAGAAAAAAAAACGTACAGTTGTATTTGTCGATGATCGTCGTTTTAGTTTAATAGGTGCTGTATGTTTGCTATTGAGTTTAATCGTATAAATCCCTCGATCGGATTCATATTTATTGCATGGAATTTCTTCAGATCGATTTTGATTAGCTGTTAAAATTAATCCTAAACGATTGTCTCGAAATTTTCGTTGCGGTAATGGCGCAACATATTTATAAAACAATTCAATTAATTCAACTCGATCAAAGATCGTATTCGAACCAACAAACTAGAAATTCAATTTTCGATATCCGAACAAAAAAAGAACTAATAATCTTTCCTTTTACTTTCTGTAGTTGTTCAATAGTTAGGATTTCTGGATGTGTTAAATCAATATTCATCTAGAAACAAAGTATATATCCTTTTGTTTTTATTACGTCCCCAAATAACAAATAACAACAAAGACAGAGAAAACAAAACGCTAATTAATCATAAAAAATAATCACATCGAAAAACAAAACGGAAAGTAGACTGTTACTGTTGATGAAAGATTTTTTTATCGACCTTGTCGTTGTTCGATGCGATTGTAGCGTCGAACAATGTTTAAATAAGAATTTGTCGTTTGAAGTTGTTTGTACGAGTCAAACATTCTGAGAAAAAAAAACAATCAAGACAATAGAAGAAAAAAAATGCTTGATCGTACATGAATTCCGTTAAACGTGTTAGCCATGGATGTAGGCCAAGTGAACTTCGAATAGGTCCAACAACGACTGCTAAATTAATCTCTGGAAGAGTGGCAATTTCTATTAAAAATGAAATTAAAAAAAAACATCTTTTTGCTTTAGTAGATTTATCTACTTGTATAACATTGATCAACGGTTTCAATTTGAATTTTCTCGGCACTTAAATCACCTTGTTTCACTTGTTGACAGATTGTTTGCGTGACTTTCGTTAATGTTTGACTGCAATCCATTAACGAAAGAAAATGTATATCTGGCAATGGCACAGACGTTTGCGCTGAAACAAATAAGCAAAACATGAGAACAAAACTATAGTTCTTTGTCTACACAAACTTTTCTTGTCGTAAGCATGTACATAATCTAAAATAGCTGTTTCATGAACTTTAATATAGCCTTGATAATCATAGATAATCAAATGTTGAACTTGAAATCTTCGAAAGAAACGTATTGTATTGCCGATAAATTTGTATAGATCTTCATCGGGTATTGTTTCATTGATAATTATTGCAACGACATTCGTTGATTTATTAAATTGAAGTTTATCAGTCGATAAATTCTCGTCGAAATCATTTCGTGTAACATCGATATTGACTCGTATGATATATCGACGACGAGAGATGATATTCACAAGTGTTCGTTGGACCCATTGTGCTAGATTTAATAAACACAAGACAATTGTGAATAAACATCGATAGACTATCGATACAGTTATCATCTTAAGCAGAGAGAGAGAGAGAGAAATTTAAAGAATTTGTTTCTTTTTTTTAATGAAAAGAAAAATTATTTAATACGAGTGTTTTTTTTTGCTTTTGTTGGGTTAAATTGTACAGAGAGAGCAAACAAAAATACAGAAAGAGAATGTCAACGTTTTCGTCCTCGATCATCGTGTTTTTTCTTTTTATGTGAACGTTTTTTCGATGTGTCTGATGTCGATGATGATGACGAAGATGAGTGATGGCGATGTTTCTTATGCTGATGTTTTTTGCGAGGAGGCGAAGATGATTTGTCGGGCGTTGGATTGACTTCGGTTTCATTTGTATCTGAATCACTACCGGAAAAACCTGAACAAAAACGAAAACGATTGAAAATTTGTTAGAAAAAAAAACAGAATCAAGTCGAATACTTTGAATGAGACTTGAAAGACCAGAAGCTTTGCGAATAACAGGTGTCGATGATTCACCTAAGCAAAAGAACGTGACCATCAGAAATCGAAATATCAATCATTTACTTTTACAAGCTAGATGAACTTCTTTAGCAATGATTTGTATTTCTTCATTGGTAACTTCGAGCAAAAGCTCTGTCAATGCACGACGAAGTTTCATCATCTGATTTGAGAGAATATTTTAATTTTTGCAACAAGTAAATAAAACGTTTTTTGAACATACAAACTGTTCTTCTTTCTCCGCAGGATCTTCTTCGACAGTTGTTGGTGATGATGGTGAATAGGGTCGTCTTGAAGTCGAATTTATACTCGTTTGTTGATCGGTTGATTTATCGTCATCCTTGAAAGGTTAGAAGAAAATAAATACTCTGTCTCTCCAGTGTTCTATTTAGATAACCCACAAATCGACTACGACGATTGGCAATCGGTGTTGACGAAATCATGGTCGAACTTGATTCGACATCATCTTCTTCTTCTTCTTCTTCTCCTTTACTATCATTTTCATTTTCGTCATCGTCATCGTTGAATATTTGATGAGTAGATTTGTTTTCATGATTGTTGTTATCTTCATCGTCGCTATTGTCGAATTTCTTTGCATAGAAAGAAAAATAAATCATTGGATTGAAAACGAAAGACAACTGCTTACAGATGAAGTAATAGATGTGTTGTGATTGGTAAGAGTAGAATTCATGCTCGTATTCAGCGATTTTTTCTCTTTTTCTTTTTCCATTCGACCTAATTCTTCGCGAAGCCAAGCGGGAATCTTTCGCCGTTTAGCATTCGCAGCATTCGATGACGATGATACGTTCGGTTCAACTAGAATTTCGGTTTCAATAAATGAAAAATTCTTTGTATGAATGTCTATTTACCTGGTAAAACAGGCACAGGTAGTGCAGGAGGAACAGGAGGAGGAGGAGGTGGTGGCGGTGGAGCAACAACAGGATTTTTTCTGTACGATGATGGAAGATCCATCAAGGATGGAATAGACGTGTTAAAACTTGAGTTCATTGATCGTTTATCAACGGGCGAATGTTGATAGGATGCCGAAGGAAATTGAGGAGGTGGAGGCGGCGGCGGCGGTGGTGGTACTACTGGAGAAGGCATAACTGGATGTGTAGGAACTTGATGACCAGCATTGCTTCGCGGCCAATAGTTACGACCGCTGAATGCTGGTGCTGGCTCCTGTAGAAAGTAGAATGTTTTCTCGAGAAAAATGATTTTTATCATCAACGAACCTTTTGTATAGGAAATAATGGTTGATTATTAGTTGTATTTGGTCTCCATTGTGGTGCAACTGGCATCATCATTGGAACAGGAGCTGGTGGTGGTGGCGGTGGTATTGGTTGCCTCCAAGCTTGATCTAAACATCGAAGTCGGTTATATTAAATGCTATGAATCAATGAAAAGAGCAATTGAGGCTTTTTGTTTTAAATTGAATAATTGAACATATGTATATCCTCGTCTTCATTTATCTTCTTTTCATTATTCTGAAAAGTCAAGTTGAAGACTTACTTTCGAAATTTGTCATCGTTAAACTTTCCTGAGTGGTATTTGAACCAACCTGTAACTGGTGATGAATTGGAGCCAGTTGAATCTGTGCTGGTGGTAACGGTGGAAATGACATGCCCATAGGTGGTGGTCCAGGTGGTGGAATCGGTGGCGCACCGATTAGAAATTGAGGAGGAGGGGGAGGAGGAGGTGGCGGCGGCGGTGGTGCTACATGTTGCCATTGAGCCTGTTGCTCTCTCTGTTGCAGCCAAGTATCTGCCAATGCACTCCAATCGACTAGAAGAAAAATGCAAATTTAACAATTGAAAATCATCGATTCACATTGAAATCACCATTTGATGCCGATGGATTATGAGTTGACGACCAATTTGTGTTAAACATGAGATCTATTCGAATGTAAACTAATCTATTCTATATTTAAAAAACATCTAGAATTGTGACAAAATTTGGCGTGGACGCTTTCTCTTTCTTTTCTCTGCATTACATGATACTTTCTCATTCGTCGATTAGCATACACCATTAATAAATAAACAGATGGCGTTTATTGAAAAAATTATTATTTTTCTATGTTTAAAATTCACTGTTATTTTCTCACGAGAGAAAATTATTTCGATTTTATTTGAAGAGAAAATTTTTTTTCAAATCCCATGACTCATCTTAACCGGAAAAGAGAAATCACGAAAGTATAATAAACTTATGTATATATTTAAAAAAAAATTGACTTTAACCATTGTTAAACTATGTCGACATTAGCATTTTATGAAGGTGAATATCTAACATGTCCATTTGATTCTACACACAAAGTTCTATCGGATAATTTCAAACATCATATCAATCGTTGTTCACGAGTATAAATTACCCAGTTTTTCTTTTCTCCATCTTATTCGCTCTATATATTTAGAATCATCCTCAAATAAAATCGATTAAATGTCTATTCAATGGTGCACATAAAATCGTACCAAATAAATACTATGATCATCTTTGCGAATGTCCTGATAATCCAGCGATTTAAAACTAAAAGCTTTGCTTTGCTTTCTTTCTTTTTTAAATATTTGTAGATTAAATTTGCATATACACATGTCACTCTACTGTGATCCTGATGATTATTGGTAGAAAACTTCTATGTTTCAACGAAAATAAACCATTGAAATTGTGTGTGTGTGTTTCTAGGCTTTGTCCGTATGATCCTAATCATAAAGTCTTAGCTAAACGTTTTCAGTATCATATTATGCGATGTGCAAAGGTAGATCAAACACAAGAATCGATTTCATCAAATACAAACAATCTATGTTTTTCTCAAAAGGCATATCCTCATATTCGTCGTGTTAAATGTTCGTTCAATGCAACGCATTTGACTGCGCCAAATGATCTTTTTCAGCATATGTCGACTTGTCCGGATAATCAGGCTGTGCATGACGCTATTGCTAATGGCATGGGTGATTTTAGTAAATAAGAGAATCATGTTTTTTGAATGAGAATCAATTGATTGATTTAGATTGGGAAGAGGATTCGTCGGATACGAACGATCGACAAATAGCTGCGGTTATGAATGGAGAAGATTGGGATCGAGAAGCAAATACAGGACATTTATTTAATGATGAAGAATTAAAACAACTCAATGGGTAAATCAGAATAGATTTGTGTTTAAAATTGAACTTTATATTTTAATAGACAAAATGATCTTTGGTCAAATTCAGTTACACCGTAAGAAGTTTTATCATTGAATTTTCTTTTCATTCGCGCATCGTTCGATTTTTCAAGAGCAATTCAAACGGGAACCAATCCATCACGTCCTCAGTCTTCGTATTTAGATCGTGATGGTGCTCTTTCATCTCGTCCGGTCACAGCATCACCGAAACAAAATCCACAGACAATTGCTTCATTTGAACCGAAACGAACAAGTGCTCGTACGAGAAAATTTATTTCAACGAAAAACGAAGATTATTTCTTCTTGTCTTTTACTAGATATTTTCGGTGGATCAATGGGTCAATCGAATAATCTCGCCGATGCTAATCTCGAGTAGATCTTTTGTTTTATTCGTTCGAAACAAAAAATATAATCATACGATTTCTATTTTACAGTTCACAATTCGAAAATATTCGTCGAAATATGTTAGCCACTGGCGTTGGCCGAGGTCGTCTACCCGTTACTCATCAGCACGGTTCTTCATTTAGTAATCGTTCAGTTTCATACGTATGATTGTTTTTGACATTATGTTTAATTTCATATCGATATATATTTTTTTTAATTCTAGAGATAATAACTATTCATCAATTTGGTTCTGTTTTTCATTTGTATTATTTTGCTCCATATCTAGTGTAGTGTAGTATTGTGTTTTCTTTACTGTAAAAACAAATATCTATTCAAATAAAAGTTCAGAGAAATAAGATAAAAGCCGAAAAATGTTTAACCTAACCTATATGTTTTTGTAGATGTCGACTACAGTAAATGATTTACAAAGATATTTGGATGAGTTTAATGAATGTGTTTTTTCGATGAATAGTTCATCATTATGTAGTCTATTAAGTTTAAGACATAAAACTCATATGGAGAAATTCTCAGCTGCAAATACAATTGATCTATTCGAAAGATTTGGCCGTATTGTACAAGGTTGGAATGTTATTTTAACAAATCATATTAAAATCTGTCAAACATTATTATATCGAACACGTTTAAATGATATTTTTCAATATCAATATTTACTTTGTCGATCATTATTGGATTTAATTAAAGATAGTAAAAATAAAAATTGGCATATACCAATATTAATTGTCACATTGACTGAATTACGTTTAGTAGCCAATGTTTTTACGAAAAATATTCGAATGCATTTTAACGGTGATTCAAGTCCGCCATCACAAGGCATAGCTGATCTTTCGATAGATAATCTAGCTGAAACGAATGTTAACAAAACAATTGAACTCTTAACTGAAGCATTTCGTGTTTGTACAAGTGATCGTTGTGGTGAACAACGTCTATCGAAAAAATGGGGTGCTATTCAAATTCTTAATCAATTATTAAAATTATGTCATCGAATTAAACGTTACGAACTCGGCGAACAGCTACTTTCATTTGCTGAACAATCGTTAGAATTTCGACATTATCTATTAGAAGATCAAAAAATGACGTATGATTATTTTCTCGGTAAATCATATTTATTCAAAGATGATTATCAAAAAGCAACGGCTTGTTTTGATCCCATATTTCAACGTTGTCCAAAATTTATGACGAAAAATAAAGCATCGATTTTAATTCATCTTTGTCTAGCTAAAATGCAATTCGGTTATACACCAGCATTGGATATTATTTCGAAATATCAATTAAATGAATTCTATGATTTACTCGTTGCAATTAAACAAGGACAATTGTTTGAATTCGATAGATATGTGAAAACAATTCATCATCAATATTTTCTCTCCAAAGGTTTATTATTACATATTGAGACGTTATATTTATTAGCTGTTCGAAATCTTTTTCGACAAGTTTGGTTATTAATGAATAAAGAGAATAAAATCTCAGTCGACATTTTTACACGTGCATTCGAATGGAGTTATCATGGGCAAACAACGGATCCATTACAATGTTTAACATTATTAGCAACTTTAATCAGTCAAAATCGTTTGAAAGCGTATATTTCCTATAAACACATGACAGTTGTATTGAGTAAAGAAGATCCATTTCCTAAAGTTCAACAAATGAATTAGGAACGAAAAGAAAAAATAAATCTCTTTTTTTTTCTGTTAGTATTGTTATATTTTTTATTTATTTATTTATTTATCTTAAGAAACAAAAGAGAATTAAAGTTTTCGTCTTGTTTTCGTTGGAGGTTTGATGAGACCATGTTTACGTGCTAATTGTAAAGCATCGTTGAGTTCGACACAAATACGATAATCATCGAGTGCATCGTCTCGTCGATTGTCTTGTTTCGATCGAGCATCGCCTCGCCATTTGTAAACAACAGGATCACATGGACGAATTTCTAGAGCTCGTGTAAAATATTTCTCAGCTTGAATCGGTTCGTCCATTGTCAATAATAATTGCCCGAGATCGATATGAATATGTGCACTTAACGGTGAAATTCTCAATGCTTGTTCGAGATCATCTCGTGCACTTGAATATTGTTTCAAAACAATCTTAGCAATCGCACGATTGGTTAGTGCAGCTTCATCACGTGGATTTATTTCTAGAACTCGATTGAATAATTCAATTGCCTGAGGAAATTGCCCGTGAAACATAAGAATATTTCCTGCATTGTAATGTGCAAATGCATTCTTCGGATCGGCTAACATTGCAGCTCGATAGTCCGACAATGCATTCTTATTATCACCGAGATACTGTTGAATAATACCACGATTCGTAAGTAATTGTGCTGACGATGGTTGAAAACGTAGAGCATGATTTAAATCAATAAATGCCTCTTGCGGATGATTCATTTGTAGACAAACAATAGCACGTGCTTCCAATGCACGAACATGTGATGGTCGCATTTGAAGTAACGCAGAAAATTGTGTCCATGCACGTTGATAATAACCACATTGTCGTAGACAATAGCCAAGATTCAATCGTGCTTGTTCGTGAAGAGGATTTTCATGTAGAATATGTTCGTATAATTTCGTTGCATTTGCTCGTGATTGTTCATCGGCCATGTCCATGTAAACATTGGCTTGTGCAATCCAAACATCATGTCGATAGGTAATATCTTTCAATGCTCGTTCTTGACTCTCTTTCGATGTAAATTGTTCAATAGCTTGCTGAAATTGTGCGAGACGATGATGACATTGTCCAATTGTATAGCTTATCTTATGTTTCAACGCTTGAATTCGTTTGTCATCATTCGATTTAAGAATTAATTCAAGTGCTTGTTCGAAATCGACAAGAGCATTCTCGAAATCTTTATGTTCAAAATGTAATAAACCTCGATTGACATAGGTTTCTAATTCAAGTAATTGCGTATTTCGATTGGTGACTGTCGATGCAAGACAAAGAACAATAGCAAAATCTTTAAATGCCAATGACAGATCGCCACGACGAATATAACAAAGTGCACGATTGTAATATGCATGTGCACACGATGGATCAATGTCTAACGCTTTAGTTAGATCATTAATCGCATGATTATATAAACGAATTGAATATTTCAAACAGCCACGATAGAGATAAGCACGAACAAGATTCGGACTTAAACGTATCGCTTCATTACAATTGAGAACACCTTTCGAATAACGTTCACAACGTGCATACCAAGCAGCACGTGCAAGATACGCTTCGGCATTATTCGGTTGTATGACTAATGCTTTGTTGATATCTAATAATGGTCGACGACTTGACGATAATTTAGCTAATTCTTGAGGCGTATATTTAGCAAACATACGCATTTTAGCAATGCCACGTTGAAGATACGCTTCAGCACTTGGCGTATTCTGTTGTAATTTAAGAAGAATCGTTAATTGATCAATCGCTTGTGAATAACGTTGCAATTGAATTAAACATTTACTTAAATCCAAATAAGCACCATTGAGTTCGTTGAGTTGATTATTTAAATTGTAATTCGTACAAGCTTGAATACATTTTTCGAATGCATCACGTGCTTCATCGAATTGTTTAGCTTTCATACGTAATGTGCCTAACATACGATAATTCGATGGCGTCGGATGATACGAACATTCACGTTCCATAATAGTAAGAGCAAAATCGTATTGTTCAAGAAATGAATGAACAATGGCTTGTTGTTGAGGACTCGATGCACTCATTTTCATTGACGATGATACCGATGGAAGATTATCTTCTTCGGGAGTCGATAGTGATTGTAATTTAGCAGCAACTTCGACGCAAAATGATGCAAGATCAAGTTTGCCCATTGCAAGTAACATATTACCACGAAGAACCATCGCACCATTCTGATCCGGAAACATATGATAAACTAAAAATTCACATCGATTTTATTTCAAAAATAAAACGAAGAATAAATTTACTCTTTGTATAATCAGAATACGCTTCTTGTAATCGATTGATTTGTGTGTAGAAATAAGCTCGACAGAAATACGCACGAACGTAGGTTGGTTCGGCTTCGATAGCTCGTGAAAAGAATTGTAATGCTTTCTGAACATTGGCTCTCATATAAATAATAGCTGAATTGCATAGAGCTGGTGCATGTTCACGATCTAGAACAAGAACAGCTTCATAATCAGCAAGTGCTTCATCGAATAGATTCTGTTTGGAATAGAGCAATGCTCGATGAAGATAAGCACCAACATTTTCATATTCCGAATTGATCAATAATGAAATACTGAAATCTTTCAATGCTTGACTTGGATTACATGTACGTAGAAGACAAGCACGATGATAATATGCCGCCCAATTCGATGGATCGTAATGCAACGTTGCCGAGAAATCAGCGAGAGCATTTTGATAATATTCAAGATAGAAATACGACAGACCACGATGAAGTCGAGCTGAAACATGATCAGTTTGCCGTTTTAATAATTCAGTGAAATCACTTATAGCATAATCATAATTGCTCGTATTGAAATAGTACATTGCATGTTTATGCCACGCTTCGATATTTCGCGGATTCAATTGTGTCACTTGAACGTAATCGTCCATGGCTAAGAGAATTTCATTTCGTCGTTCGTATGTTTGTGCACGATGAAAATAAGCTTCATGATCTGTTGGATTATATCGAATAGCTTGAGAATAATTGGCTATAGCCAATGCAAGATCATTTTTAATAACATAAACATCACCACGAAGTTTATAAGCACCAGCATGAGATTTATTAAATTTAATACACATATTCAATGAATCTAATGCTTCATCATAATGTTCGAATATGATATAGATAAGTGCACGTTGCCAATAAGCATCCATAAGTGATGGTTCAATATAGATGGCTAATGAAAGATCATTGAGTGCATCATGAAAAAGACCAAGTTTACGAAAGAGAGCACCTCGTCGTGAGAGACTGAATACATCACGTGAATTACGATTGATTAGTTCAGTGAGACGATGTATTTCATTTTCAATCAAACGACGTTCTTCACTATCAGCTAATGACAAATTCGTAATCGGTTCAAGATTGATATTCACCGGTTTTTTCTTGGTACTATCTTCGTTTTCGATTTCTTCAATAGCATCCGTTGCTGCTGCTGCTATTTCATCGATAGTTGTTGTTGTTACTATTGAAAATTTCTTTTTCTTCTCTTCTTGTTCTTGTCGTTTAAATTCTTGTTTATCTAATTCAGCTATATATTCATCTAGCCAAGTGTACCATAGTTCTCGTGTCCATTCGAAATCATTTAACAGCCGTTTACCAGCGGATTTCACTCGTGTTTCATCGTATTTGTATTTCGGTTTAATAATTTCATCGAAATTTTGTTTGTCACGTTCGAGACTGACTCGACGTTGACGAAATTTGTCTTTGATTACATGTGGATTATGTTGTTCATAGAAAAAAGCTTCATGAAATGAATGACGTCGAGATAATGGTGGATAACGTGGTGGAGCCGACGCAATAGCAACGATGGCATCGATACGTTCCCAAAAACGAACGTCTTTTCGTGATCGACGAGCTCCTCGACTGCGGCCACTCGAGATAAACGGTCGGCCAGCAGCAATAGCTTTATCATATTGAGACGAACGATTTTTCTTTCGAAAATATTTGAATTCTTCGGATTTCTTATCGGTTGTTGTCGTCGGTGCAACAGATATTTCTTGTACATCGAGAATATCTTCTTCGACTTCCGATGGAAGAATTTGTGATTCAGCCATGGTAATCGAGGGCGGCACGATTGACTCATTTTTCGATACTTTTCGAGCTGCAATTTGATGTTTTGTTTCGTCTAATGTAAATGCATAATCTGTATCGAAACGAACGATTGATTCCGATGTTAGATCAGTACACGAACGAGTCGATCGAATCATCGTTGGCATCATTTCAAATTCATCACTATGATCAACTGATGATGGCAAACGTTCGAGAGATTTATACGGTTTAATCACCGGTACGGGTAATCGTTGTTCGAGAAGTATATCTCGTTCAGAGAAATTAGTAATTAATGTATTGTGTTCGCTGAGAGAATGAAGCGTTCGTTCGTCGTCGTCGTCATCATCGACAAGTGCTTGTGCATCAGTCGATGTGTATTGAGGGAAGAGATGTTCTTTGACACGACGAGGATGAATGTACATTTTCGGTGGTGCAGGCGCCCAAAGACGAACTAAATATTCGTCTTGAGACAGTGCCGATGTACCTTCGATTTTCGGTTGAACAATTTGAGCTGCACGATGCTGCCAAATATTGAGATCAGTATCGTGAGACATGAGACCATCGTAAGGAATCGATGGAGCACCGGTTTGTTTTGATGGAAGTGCACTAAGAAAGACAAAATGAAAATTTCGACAAATTGAAAGAAAGAAATATTTACGATTTTTCTCTTAATTGTTCATCATCATTTTCTCGAATTGGATAATTTGGTAATTGTCCGTGTTTATGATACGTTGCTGATGTTGGTAGTTGATGTCGAAATCGTGCTCGTTGATGATACAATTGTGTTATAGCTCGTATTTCTTTCGGTAGAATATCTTTTTCATCAACCATTTGTATACAAAAATGATGAACACTTGTTTCATCGGGCTTTTGCGGTTTGACCGATGTTGGCCGAGTTTTTGTACTCATTGAACTTGGCACATCAATATGTGTACCTTGTACACTCAAGAGATCTTCATTCGTTATTCCTAAGAGAATATGACGATAGAGTGGATCACGTGACATATCAATTCGTTCGTAATCATCATCAATAGCTGCAGTTGTTGGCATTGATTTACTTCTTCCGAGAAGATCTTGTTCATCTTCGGTTTCTTCATCGTTATCATCGCCGATTTCTGTCGCATCCATTCGACTGACATCGGGTGCACGTGGTGTTATAGTTACATCTTCTTCTTCGATGATCATCGGAACTTTCGATTCAGTTTCAGTCACGATTTGTTGTTGAATTTCTTGTTGTATTTGTTCTTGTTCGTCTTCATCGTAAACAAGATCGATTGTTCGACCAAGAACACGATAGATAATATCGAGAATCTTTCGATCGGCTTGTCGTTGATTTTCTTGCAGTTGTTTGGATTTAATCGATGCAATTAAATTTTCAACAGCTACACGAGTTGGATCATCATTCGGTGTAACTGCTGTTTGTAATTGAGGAATCGACATACTCGATGATGTTCCATACGATCTAATCACAAATAAAGTCAATAAAAAAAATAATAATTATTCAGTTTTTTTATGTCATACTGTTGTTTGCTAGATAATCGACTATGTGGTGTTGTTCGTTCGCCACCCGTTTGACTTAACAATCGTGCTTCGTGCACCATTCGATTGACAACAGATCGTGGCGTGCCCTTTTCCAATGCTTCACGTTCGACAACAACAACATCAATTTTACGTTTTTTCACTGCTGGCACATGAACAACCGGTTTAATAGATGGCTGTCTTTCTTGTAGATGAGCTGTATGTGTCGTGCCAACCATAGGTAAAATAGCTGGCAATGGATCTCGACGTTGTGGAAGATTGATTTGCATCGATTCAGCTAATGGTCGGGCTCGTTTCGGTGACATTGGCGTATTTGTACCAACACGAGCACTATCTAATTCATCATTCATCTGTCCCGTTGCCATGACTGAACGGCCACGTAAATGAACGAGATTCAATTCAGGTATTGATTCACTTCGTCGCATTGGTAAAACACCCATGCTACTTTTAATTGCTCGTGATTTCAATTCAGTTGTTGTCGTTATTGTAAACGATTGTTTGACTGGTGGTAGATCGACCATGACTTGATTCGTTCTAATTGAAATGTTTTTCTCACTGTTCGTCTCTATACTAGTTACAACAACAACGTGTGCATTAAGATCATTTACAGAACACAATAGAAGAAAAGAGAGAGAAAGTTGAGGGTGAAGAAACAGAACAAACGGGAGTTTTTTTTTCTTCTTTTGCGTTTCTTTTTCTCTTTTTTGAATTCAACTTTCTTTCTTTATTCGCTGCTACTACCAACGAGTTGATGACATGATTGTAAACAGCAACGAGAGCGAAAGAGAGAGAGAGAGAGACTGACGAAGGGGGAGAAAAGAAAAACATAATATTTATTAAAAATTAAAACGTTTGATTTTTTGTTTGTTCGTTAACAACAAAAAAAATAACACTTTGTTTTTTCTTCTTTTCATCATGTGATGCGAATAAATAATTTAATAGATTTTGTTTTATCAAAAGATGATTACATATTGATTCTCAATGCCATCATTAGTTTGGTTGACCTTCGTCATTTACTTAACTCGATAAGATCAATAAGTTTCTGCTGATTAGTTCGTAACGATCGTTCTTGTTATTCTTGTAATATCAGTCTTCAATTAGATACAAAGAGAGAACTCGTAGTTCTTTATGTGTGATCTTTAGTTGATTAAAATATTTGATCGTTAAATCAAGAATAAATATATGCTTGAATAATCAATGAATGTTCTTGGTACCATAAAATTCGAGGACAGAAATGTCCACAAGAAAAATATAACACAAGGCCGATAAGAAGCAAAAGAAAACGACTTGAGGGTGAAAAGAAAATATAATGTAGTAGATTTTCAAATCAACATGACGAAATCGTAATTATTCATCCGTAAGATAGCGACATCATATGAACGATTTAAGTCAATAGTAAACAATTGTTTAAACAGTTAATATTGATCTTAAATTTTTAATAGAAAAAAATTTCTCAAGTATTTTTTCAATTGATTTTTAACGAATTTAATTGGTTCATAAACTTATTCACTCATCAGCATCAATTGAAGTGAATCAACATTTTTTTGACAGACAGTATCCGTCAGTTGTTATTGCTGATTGAATTACACACAGATAATGATTGATAACAATCGATATTAATAAATAATTTTTCAATTAACTACTATTTAACTCAAATATCATAATTATATTTGCAAAAAACATCATCGATCTTTCGCTGTGTATCTATTGACACTAGTAACAATATATAGTAATATTTTTCTTTTGCGTTATATATATAAACAATATTGTTTCTTTTTGTATGTATTTGTACATTTACAGTTTTTCTATATAGAACTAGAAGAATGATGACCGTCGTCGTATGGATGAGAACGAGAGAGAGAGAGAGAAGAATAATAACAACAACGACGACGATAGACATATAAAAGAAAAGACAGAACAAATCATATTGTCAATTTTTTCTTCCTTTTTTCCTCTCTTTCTCTCTTCCTTTCTCCTTTTCAGAGTGGTAGCACACACGCATATACAAAAAAAAAACGAGGCGAAAAAGAAGAAAGAAGCAGCAGCAGTAACCCATAGACCAACATCATTATCGACGACACCGTCATACGCGAAGCTCTCACCATCTTGCTTCGCAATCAGATCACTTACTTACATTTTATATAAATATATATTTATCGATTGTGTCTTCTTCGTTGTCGTCGTCGAAACTCAAGACTTTTTTCTTCTTATTACATATTTCAATATTTCATTTCGTTTTATTCTTATCAAACATTTATAATTACTTATTATTTGTTTGTCGACAATATCCTCCTGAAAATCTCTTATTTGAATAATAAAAAAAAATAAAGAAAGGTAAATAAAACTGGCGTTGATTTTTTTCTCTCGTTTTCTTAACTGATGTGTTCTATGGACAATTAATAGAAGAAAACAAATCTCGATCGAGATATTTTTCTTGTTCGTAGTGTGAACACAAAGTAGCACTTTTATCTTCATAGAACGAGCGAGCGAACGAACGATAGATAGAATACTTGTATATGCATAAGCATATCCATCTATAAATGTCTTTAACAGAAGTAATAGTAGTCAGCAAGTCGATATCGACCAAGAGAGAGAGAGAGAGAGAGAGAAGGAAGAAAGAAAGAAAAGAAGTGCGTGTCTATATGTACAACTAATCTTCGACATCGTTTCAGTTATCTCAAGCACGCCACCATATGTAGACAAGCTTTAACGTTATTCTATTATCCCCCCTCTTTCGTTATCCCTTGATAAAGAAAGAAAAGAAAGACGACGAAGGTCAAAATACGAGAGATCTTTAATTGATATATGTATATCGACAAGTGTCATTAAACCGAAGACGATAGACTTCATCATTGATCCGTGACGAGATCAAACATTTTTCAAATTTCAATTTCGTTCGATGTGTTTTATTTTTTTTTGTTTTTTCTAGGAGGAGGAGATGTCTTCACAACCGACGACACCTAATACTACTACACCGCCTCCACTACCGACGACAACGACACTGCCAGTATCGGCTACTGTGGCATCTGCCGAGAAGACGCACGGAATAGCAATCGATGAGCCGTCGGCAAGTTTTCTTATTTCTTTTTCTAAATATATTCATTTAGGTTTTGTTTATGTTTAATCAGGTGGCTCATCAAGCCATTCTATTTATTCTCGATGTGCTCATTCGCAACAATCAAGCCATGCCTATTGTGAAGCTTTACGATAGCTTCGCTGATCGTACATTTACACCTCAAATGTTACGTGCTGTTGGTGGCAATGAGCAAGGATTACAACAATTCTTGCTTCGATATCCATCATTATTTACGGTAAATAATGAAACTGTATCGGCCAATAGTGCAACACCCGTACGAACAATCAATCCAACAACATCAACATCAGCAACAAATAAATCTCATCATAATCGATCAAAAACAACAATTTCGCCCGCCTCGAGTAACGAGGCGAGTGAAAATGATTCAACAACAACATCTAGTAATAATAATACAAATAATACGAATAATAATAATACAACAACAGTAAATAATAATTCAAATGAAACAACATGGGACGCCAAAACGATGCGTGAAATTGAACAGGAAGCTATAAATTTCTTTCGAAAACAATTAACAAAACGTGAAGAAGAATGGTTACCGATTGTGAGCGTTGCCGGACATGCATCTCAAGCATCGGCCGATGTCAGAAAATATGTTGGACCACAGAATGAATTTAAAATTTTCCTTCTACGTTATCCACATATATTCATTGTTCGAGATGATTTCTGCGGTCTCAAAGGTAAAGCCGATCAACCTGGCGTTCCATTTCCACCACCATCGCCTCCACCTAAACGACGTGTTACACTCGCAAGTACACCATCGACAAATCTCATGTTAACACGTTCGACATCATTTAAATCAACTAATCGACCGATGATCGGCGGTAATTCAATGCCAAGTACGCCAACAAGTGCGACGAATTCATCGATTCTACTTTCATCAACAACATCATCAATAAATCGTAATCAAACACAACGTTTAACACCAAATGAAGTCAAAGCTGTTCATTATGTTATGCGTTTATTACATAAAAATGGACATGTTCTACTTCAAAGTGTACCTGGCCTTCTAGCTCGTGCGCCCGATTATTTAACTCAATTAATTGGTTTTACACGTGATGATTTAATCATCTTTTTCAAACGACATAATGCCGTTTTTCAATTGCACACCGATGGAACGGTTAGTGTTAAATCCGATGCTGTACGAGCACTTCTCAATAAAACCGATGGTAATTTTACACCGACAAGCAATTCATTACAAACATCATCATCATCAACACAATTAGCACAACAACAACAACATCAACAATCATCAAGTACAATAACAGCATCGGGTATTGTCATTCGAATATTTCCGAAATATGGAATTATTAATATGGACAATAATGAACAAGTCTTTTTCGATATACAATCATGTCATTTCGAAACATTTACGGATTTAACATGTGTACTTAATCCCGGCGATACATTAAATTTCAATGCTATACTTGGTCCAAAAGAAGGTTCAACAAAATGGAAATCATTGAAAACATGGACACGTCCAACACCCCGTCCGAACATTGTTCATTCGGCAAGTACAAATAATCTTTCATCAATGACATCATCGAATGGTGGTGGTGGTGGTTACATTTCTCCGCCATCGTTTGATAATTATGCTAATAATTCATCGAATGGTGGTTATATACCGATGGATCAAGATTTAAATGCATATCAAATCGGAAATGATTTTAACGGTAGTGGTTATGATGAAAATCTCGATAATAACAATAACAATGGCGGACAAATGTCGCCTATATCACTTGTAAATTCAACAAATTCAAATCGACATAGTCGTCTTGGTTTACCGACATTAGATGAAGAACAATGTCCATTACCGAAAATGGCCGGTGGTCTTGATGCTGAAGTTCTACGACGTAATTTACAACAAGTTATTCAAAAAACAAATACGATTTCATTACGTGAACAAATCGATGACACCGGTCGTTTCATTTCTCAAGGATGTCAAACGACATCAACAGGAGAAATTTTAGCAACAAACATACATATCGAATAAAGAACATTTGGATATTCGTTCATTTCATCTAACTTTTATTCTTTTTTTTTATCCGGGAATGCATCCGTTTTCTCTTTTTCTTTCTTTTCTAGTTAGCTAATGTGTGCATGTGTGGATTTCAGTTCAGCTTTTATTGTTCGATATACGTACACTGGCTACGGTTCTCTCATTCTCTTTTTTTATTTATACAAACAGCCTATCTCTTTCGTTTTGGATCTGTCTTTTTGATTTCTCTTTCTTTCTTTCTTGTTTTATACATAAAAGATGTGTGAACAGAACATTTATAAAAAACAAAGCAAAACAAAACAGAAAATTTATTCGTCGATTTTCTTCATATTCTTGGATTATTCCATATCTGATTGCTTAACGATCGAGTTAACCGTTATTGATTTGATTACATAAGGAGAAAACATAATGATGATGATGGAAAAGATCAAGTAACATATGATCTATTTAGATTAATCTTACATTTTTATCTGATTACTAGTCGAACAGAAGTTCTACTTTAGTTAGTCCATAAATAGATGTGTACGTTAAGTAAGATTTAATAGGAATATGTTGAAAAAAGTAAATTTCATAAAACTACTGTTTAAAATGTTCAGAAAAAAGAAAAATAGTTTTAACGAACGGCAAATTTGCCTAATGCTTTCGAAAGGCCCGTTTTGTTTTTGTCATCATCTTGACTTGCTATTGCTTGAGCTGCTGCTGTTGATGCTGTTGTTGTTGTTGTTGTTTGAGAACGTGCTACTGCCGGATTAGCACGTAAATAATCACTAGCAGTTTGAACAACAAAATCAACTGCTTGACTACTGTTAACGATTTGAACAAATGTTCCATGGGGCATATTATCTGTTTTATCTCCATTAATGTAGAGAATAACATCATTAGCTTGAAGATTAGCTGCTGCGGCAGGACTATCAGGTTCAACACTTTGAATAAGATAGTATTTTTTATTGTATTGTATATGAAAACCAAAGCCTTGAAAATCCGCTCGACGAACCATATGTAAATCACGTGTAGCATTGGCACTTGATATTGGCGCTGCTGCTGCTGTATTTTCATTAACTTGTCCTTTGGGAACATTGTATGAGCCTGCATTAGTAGAAGGATTATTTGCTGATTCTGTATATGGTGGTGGTTGACCACGACCTGTAGGTTGAACTTGATCTCGACCTGTAGGTTGAACTTGATCTCGACCTGTAGCTTGAACTTGATCTCGACCTGTAGCTTGAACTTGGTCTCGGCCTGTAGGTTGAGGTTGATCACGTCCTGTAGGTTGAATTTGATCTCGGCCAGTAGGTTTTGGCTGATCACGACCTGATGGTTGCACTTGATCTCGACCCGTGGGTTGAACTTGGTCTCGTCCTGTAGGTTGAGGTTGATCTCGACCTGCTGTTGATGTGTAAATAGTGCCAGTTGTTTGTTTATCAGTTTCAGATTTTTGAGGAATTTGTGAACGATTATCAAGTTCTTTGTAGAAACAATTAAAGTAGAAACTAGGATAATATTGAATGAATTTCTTACTATCTCTATTTTGTGAAGCATGCATAGCTGCCTGTACCACATCAGCCATGTGTGTCATCGTTGGATTTGCCGCAGAAGTATTGTTATTAACTTGAAATATTCCAGTTAAATAAAATAATCAAAATATTTTCGTTCGAATTAAATCTCTTTATTACCTGATGATGGTGATTGTTTTTGAATATTTGGTAGTGTAGATATTCTTTCTGAACTCGATGACGATGATATACTACTGAATTCCAAAGGTTTATCTTCTAAAACAATGAGGAGAAAAATAAAGAAAAATAATCATTTTCTCGAAGTATTTCTGACTTTCTAATGCCTTTTGAGTACTAATGGCATTGGACGATTGATTTTTTGATATAATTTTACTGACACCCATATTTGGACGTGACGAATTATTTTGTTTTGATGATGTTCGACCTGAATATTGACCAAAATTGTTTTCATCATTATCGTTCGTCGTTTGTGTTTCAACATTAACAAGAGTGACACGTTTCGAACGTTCATGTCGCTTACGATGTGCTTTTTTCGATTCATGTTTAGTTGGAAGAGATTTCGACGAAGTTTTCGATTGTCGAAGTGAAGTTGCCGATGGTTTCATATCAATTTCCGAACCAGATTGTAGAATTTGAATATTTGCATCTCCAAATAATGATCGAATATATCTACAAAATCGAATTCTCCTTCAAACAATCGACTATTTCATTGATTTTCATACCCTTCGAGATCTGTTTTCGAATCGATCACCTTTTTCGATGTATAGTGTTGTACATTTTGAGTTGAATTTTGATTATAAGTATTCGTTGTCGCGCTATTCATCAAAGGTGCTTGTAAATTTTGATAGATATCAGTTGATTTAATTGTTAATGATAAAGTCGATGAATTGGCTGCGACTTGTATAAGTCGTTCTTTCGGATTATTCTGTATCGATGCAACTGAGATGCCATTAAATGCAAGAACACGATCACCTGGCTGAATATTTGTTTCTGCTGCTGGTGAATTACGTTCGACTGTAACAACATAAAGTCCCGACGGAATATCCTCGCCAATGTAAACACCAAAACCTTGATGATCAGAACGACGCTGTAGAACGACGGTTCGCGTCGTCGATTGATCATTTGGATTCAACGAAATAGTTGAATAATAAACGGGATTGGATTGAATTGCATTTGCCATGTTTAAGTTTGTGCTATTTTTGTCTGCGTGATATTTATGCGTGTTACGGCAAGGTTATTTCTATATTATTATACAGTATTTATTTTTTAGACAATAAACGCTTCATTGCTCTCGCCATTCACTTTTTTTTCTTTCTCTTCCCATTTTTTTTTCTTCTTTCGATATGATTTAAACGAATCCTTCGATTTATTACTCGTTGGCTTAAAATAGATTTATTATGCAAACCGGTTTGACAAAAAGAAAAATTGTACAAAGATATAATGTTCATTCATTCAATGTTCAATCACTGGTTGAGAAGGTTTACTAAAAGTTAGATACATGTTTTGTTTAAACACCGGTGATTGATGCAGATCATGTTTTGATGTTGTGATCGATGGTCGAAAATTAAACGACGGTGGACCATGATATTCCAGTGTCGACATTGGACATTGTCGATCGAGAGAAAATCGATTATACAACGGTTGTTTGACTACTGGCGAGGACATTGCATTATCTAAAAGAAAGAACTTGAAATTTAGTTTCTTGTTGTTCGAATAAGGCTGTTTTTTCTCGTGAAACGATAAAATGATATTAAATACAAAGAAAAAGAAAAAAAAACGAATAACTGTTCTAAATTCATGAAGCATCTGTTGCTTGAAGAACAATCATTGTATATTCCTTGTCTAAAATGAAACGAAACACAAACATAATTATTTTTAAAAAAATTAGAATAAAAATGTTTACACACCAGGAGCAACAAGAATCTCATGTTTTTTTGTACGCATTCGAAAGAAAACGAGTTCATTCGTTGGATCGATATCACGTATAGCCGAACGAGCTTTATCAGATAAAGATTTAATTAATGCTGCATATTGTTGCGTTAGAGATGTGTCAAGATTTGAACGGATCGGAATGCCTTTTGAAATAATAATAAAACATTTTTTTGACAAACACAAAAAATCAGACTAACCATCATTATTTATAATTAAAAAACCTTGTACGCCCTTATGTTCTTGAATACGTTTTAATGTATCATCAACTTCAGCCTAAAAAAGAAACATAATCGATCGGTATGTTGTTTTTTCTTCGTCTTCACGAAAAAATAAATATTGACTAACTTGTGTCATTTTTAACTAATCAAGGAAATAAGAAAAAAGAAAAATTTTCTTTTTCTATTCAGTATGTTAAATGTATATATAATATATATCGATCTTCGTCAGCAACAGCTGCTCTCGGTCGGGCTAACAAATAAGAATCGACTAATGGAAACTATGACGACTCTCATTGAGCTAGTAGTGACATCATTCAAAGAACTTCATTAAAGAGGAGATTATGCATTTGACACTTTGGCTAGATTTATACCAATCAGATTGAGGCTCATCGTTTTGCTTTTGCTTTTACTTGCAAAATATAGATCTTCTCAAATTAACGTTCAAATAATCAAAAATGTTCGATGATAATGATAACGATGATGATGACACACCTGTAACATTAACAATTAACAAAGCCTATGCGAATAAATATGAAACATGGAGACAAAAAGAAGAAAAACAAAAATGTAAAACTATTTTTTCTTAATAAAGAAGATCATTTCTTGTCGTTTTTTATTGTCTAGTAATTGCTCGATATGGAAGTGATATCGAAGATGATGATTCCGATGAAGAATCCGAGGATGACAATGCTGAAGTACAACGAATCTTTCTTTCAATTGAAACAAATCGATTCATTTTTGGTTTTCTTTTCGATAGGAATGGACAGATGAAGTCGAAAAAGAATTTCTTCGTTGTTATTCAATTCTCAAAAAACGTGACCCGAAAATCTACGATTCGAATACAACATTTTTCAATGCATCAACATCGTCAGATAAACTACCGCCATCGGAATCGACTACGAAGAAGAAAAAAGAGAAGAAAATGAATTTAAAAGATGCTGAAATTCAATATGCATTAGCATCAGCAACCAACAATGGCGAAGAAATCGATGATTCGATTCAGTAGGATTTATTATAAAAGAAAATCAATTGAATTTTTAATGAAAAGACAAAATATTCTAGAACCAATAAGAAAAAGTCAATTGTCGAAGAACAAGAAGAAATTAAACGAAGGTTAAAAATTAAAAAGACTTTCGAAGAGATTTCAATAAGATTTGTTTTTCTAGCATAAAAAGTGCAATTTCAAAAACTACCGATGACGATGATGATCTTTTATTGAAAAAGAAAGTCAAAACCGAAGAAGAAAAAGTAGCATTTTTGTTGGTTATTTATTAATTATTTATAATCGAATTTATCTTAGGCAAAAGAAGATGAAACTTATATCGATTGGTTAAAAGGACAAAAGAGTGATATAGCTGATAAATCAATGAAATCCGATCTCGTATTTATTCTTCGAAACAAAAAAAAAATCAAATGTTCGATTAATATCCTTTAGGCACATCTACATGACTACTGGAATGATCCGTCGTTGTCTGAACGTGATCGATTTTTACGAGATTTTATTTTAAACAAAATGCATTTGCGTAAAACCGATGACGACGATGATGAAGATGATGAAACCAAGTAAATTTTTGTCAAAAGACTCGTGTCTGAAATTCAAATTGAATTTAGAATTCCATCGTATGATGAAATTATCAATGGCAATCAAGAAGAAGAAGAAGATGACGAAAAAGAATTCGAAAAAGCTGAAGAATTCGAACGAAAATTTAATTTTCGATATCAAGAACCCGATGCTGAATTTGTAAGAAAACGAATGAGAAATTGATTTCAATTGGTAAATCTCTGTTTAGCTCAAACGTTATCCTCGAACGATCGCAGATAGTGTTCGTCGAAAGGACGATCGTCGAAAACAAAAACGTGAAGAACGAAAAAAACGTAAAGAACTCGAACGTAAACAAAAACTCGAAGAAATCAAACGTTTGAAAAATCTCAAGAAAAAAGAAATTCTCCAGAAAATGTCGCGATTAAAAACCGTCGCTGGCGATGATCAATTGCCAGTGAATATCGACGATTTAGACGGAGATTTCGATCCCAAAGAATACGATCGACGAATGAATGTAAAATGCAAAACAAAAGAACACGAATTTAAAACATTTTTTTTTCGTTGTTCAGGAATTATTCAATGATAATTATTATCAACAAGGAAATGACGAAGAAGAAAAACCGGAAATATCCGATGAGGAGCTGCAAGGTTCGCTTCTGAATTGATTCGAGATTTTGTTTCGAATGATTTTCGATGTTTAGTTGAGAATTGGGACGAACCAAAAGAAGATCTGATACCAGCATCATCAACTCAGGAAGAAGAACAACCAACAACAACAACAAAGAAATCGAAGAAAAAATCGAAACTTCGTCAAGCAATTGCTCAAGCTAAACCAACATTCGATCCAAGTTCGATTTGCATTCATCAAAATCAATCATTTTGCTTTTGCTTTCAGAAGAGAAAACCTTCGAACAATATTTCAATGAATATTATAAACTCGATTGCGAGGATTTCATCGGCAATACACCAGTTCGATTTCAATATCGACAAGTCGAACCGAATGATTTCGGTTTAACAGTCGACGAAGTAATTGAAAATTTCCTACTGAATCCTAACGAAAGATGAAATTCGTTTCGTTTCAAGATTCTTGCTGCTGATGATCGTGAATTGAACGCTTGGTGTTCATTGAAGAAAACCTGTCAGTATCGTTCGAAAGACGACGAACTTCACGATCGACACGTTTACAAAAATAAAGCGAAAAACATCGAGAAAAAACGTAAAGTTCTTTCGAGTGTTTATCAACCCAAAGAAGAACAAAGGTAAGTCAACAAAAAGAAAACTCGATTGCAAAATGAACATGTTCGTCAAGTTGACGATCTGTCAATTAGATGATTACGAATCATCGGTATACAAGGCGGAGGTGCCGATTTCGTTGATTTAAATAGTCTGAGTCCGGTTGACTTCGGTGTCTGACAACGAGCAGCAGTTTCATTTCGTTTTTGATAAGCTCGAACGAGATCCATATCGAAATCGTATCGATTTCTCATGTAGGCAACTGCTGGATAGCCATAGATCGGCACTTGAATATAGTTGACTGGCTGAATTGGAAGTTCAGCAACAGAATCGCCCGTTCCACTGTCGTTTGTCTGAGTGTGACAGAGAAGATTGTCGCATGAAAACGAACGCTTTGTTGTTTGTAAATCATCATTGTCGGTTGCTGTTCGAAAAACAGAAGAAACCGATGGTGATCGATGATGTGTATTGATCAGTTCCTCTACAGCCGAACAGACTTTTCACGAGCGAAAAACAAATAAAAATCATCATTTTTCTTTCGATTAAAAGCAAATCTCTGCTTACTTGAATCGTTTGACGTAGTAATTTGAACTTCTCGAACAATACTTCGAAACTTTGTTTTCGGTGGAATTTTGTTTGAAGTTTCCATCTTTTCTCTTTTTTTTTGTGTTCTCTTCTTCCGTTTCGCTTTTTTCTTTCTCGTTCTTCTCGCGTAGGTATTTTATGAGTGCAAAAAAAGTCAACCAATTTCTTTTATACCTTACGAAATGAAAAACTAACGTGATTTTTTTTTCTTTTCGTTCTTCTAGTGAAGTGACACATAACGAAGAAGTCACTACTACTACTTCTTCTTCAGCAGAAACAACGACGAAGAAAAAACGAAAACAACAACAACAACTATCCGATGATCAACGTTTGCTAACGGACATGTCTGACGAACGTTTACAAGGCTATGGTCTCAATCCGAAACGTTTTAGAAATTTTGTTCGATTTAATAAAGATAATAAAAACTAAATCGAAAGAGAGAAAAAAATATATTCGCTGTCTTATTCTGTTCATTGCTGACATCTAGAAAAGTCTATTGACCAATTGAATAAATGTTCTCATCTAGAGGCTAAATAAATGAATTTGATTGATGAATTCAAGCTAACCAATGAATATATTCATGTAAAGGCGAACGAGAACGAAGGAATACAATACAAAACAGAGCAATTCATTTCAGTGAAATTTCGCATTAGATATCTACACACATTACTTTCGTCATTTCTAGATCGATTGATTTCAAGTCTCTTGTGTTTCATTTCGTTTGTCAATCATTTAATACTTGTGTTATCGATCGATCTGTGCGTGTGTGCGTGTGTGTCAAATGTATATAATTGAAAAAAAAAACGTTTTTTCTTTTTTGAATGAAGGACATTGATATCTCTGTTCAAATTATTTATTGTTTATGATTATCATCGATTTAAAAATATGAAAAATTAGATTAAAAACAAATCAATCAACAAATTTTCTTCTTTAAATTTTTCTTCTACTTGTTATTGTTTGTCTTTGCTTGTTGTTTATTATTTGGAAACACAAAAAAAAGCCCAGGAAAATTCACACGTACATTCTCGCTGTCAACGAACTATTTGTCCCATTCAATGCAAACTGATTCGTCGTCACTCGACACGCTCAAAGATAGTTTGTTGAAAGCCGTTGATGCTGATTACAATGTAAACTGCTTCATTTTTTAGCATTTTTACCCAGTTACATCTTTGATTTTTCTTTGTCTAGGTTATCGATGCAGAAGCAGTTTTGGATATTATCTCACAATTGGAAAAACTTTCTATCACACGTGATCAACTACAAGTAGAACTCGAGAGATAATAAAAAAACAACGATTGTTTATTTGCTTTTTGTTGTTGTTAGACTACGCGTCTCGGCCGAGAAATTAATACTATTCGACAGAAAATCGATGCACGAAAGAAAAGTGCGGGAAAAGCTGGTGAATGTTCTCAGTTAGTTCTTGATATTGCTCAACGTGCAAAGAAACTTCTACGTTCATGGCAAGGCTTATTAAATACGTCTCAAACTGATACGAATAGTCTACCTGCCAATCCTACTCCTGTTCCACCACCACCAACAACACCCTCCACACCTTTACCCAATGGTGACACACATGATTCACCATCGGAGGAGAAGCCACGTTTAATTGTCAAAGTCAAAATCAATCCATCAATAACATCAAATAGTAATAGTGATAATAATAATAATACTAATTCGAAAATCAAACGTAAAAATGATGCCGAATTAAATGGTTTATCAAATAAACGACATAAAACACACAATGAAATGCCCGTTAGTCCACCGGCACCGATCTCACCTGTTTCATTGATTGAGCCGAGCAATAGTCTACCACGATTGAAAACAACTCAACAATTGCTGCTTGAAATGCAAATGAATCAGCCAGACGTACTTTCAAGTCAAACACCGACAGTCAATGCGATCCTACAAAATCAAATTATCGATGAGAGTCTACATGAACCAAGCAAAGTCGATTATTCAGCGTTACATCACGGAAGAGAAACAACGAATCCAACGATTAAGTAATGAATGATTTCAGCAAACAAATCATTCATTACCATATTGTATTTTCTTTGTTTTGTTTATTTGTAGTACAAACTACCAAAAACAACTTCCTCTTCCGACAATAATCTCTCCGACAAATTCAACCGGTTCAACAAGTAAACGTTCGACACTTGTTCGACGGCCATCAACGTCGAATAATTGGGAAAATGGTAGTAGTGCTGGTGGTTCACCAGTCTCGCCATCATCGTCATCATCATCATCGATAGCTAGTACAACATCGTGGCCACTCGCTGCTAACATTCCAGAACCACCATCATCTATACCAATCATTCCAAAAAAGAAACGTCGAAGAAAACCGGACGAAATCGACTCTCAAACAGCGACAACATCACCATCACCACCACCACCACCATCATCATCACAACCATTACTAACAACAATAAAAACAGAAATTGATATTGAACAGTCAACACCTTTATCGCCTGATTTAGAAACTCTTTGTTCATCATTTCACTCGATTGCTGAATTAACTGAAGCACATCGTCAGCGTATATTAGCTGAACATGATACACGAGAATTAGAAGCTAGACCTGAACTTTTATTAGTTCCTCTTGATCAACTTGCTTTTGTTTATGAACGAGAACGAATTAACGAACAATCGAATGATGTACAAATCAAATCAACATCATTAACAGCAGTTGATACATTCGAACAACCAGCTGGCCTTATTGCTTTGCCATTTATTGATTGTCCACTTGAATTCGATCTTGTACTCGATGAACTAGTCGTGCAACAACCGACGATGGATATGTAGATGTGTTCTTTCGCTCTCTTTTTCTTGGTCTTATTTCTTCTTTTTGCTCTTTTTCTTTTCGTTCTGTTTTTTTTTCAAAACTTATTCACAAAACAAAATTAAGAAAAACGCAAACAAACAAACAAACAAACAAACAAAAAAAAAGTCAAGGTGTTTCAACAGTTTTCTTTCGTTTCTCTACTACTACTACTTCTTCTTCTTTTCCTTCTTTTTGTTCTTCTTCTCCATCTTCATGTGCGCGTGTGCGTGTTTGTTTGTTTATTTATTTTTTAAAAAAACAAAAGAAGATAATTTCTTGAGCAAAAAAATCATTTTCATTCTTTTTTCGTTTATTCGAACAATTTTTCGTAACAAAAACAATTGATTGTCTCTCGAAATGAACAATTCGATGGTAATTCAATAGTAGGTCTCTCATTCATGTGTAGATGAATGTTTAAATGTGAACAACGAGGATTATTGAGAATTGGAATGATCGAAGAATTGTCATTTGAAAAGCTGAGACAAAGCATTTTTAATTTTGAAATAGTTTTTTTAAATAGAGAATTGAATTGATCAATGTCAAGATCGATTAATTCCAGTGCATGAAGTGATTCAATGAATTGAAATGAACAATTCGAAATGATATTCGAATGTAAACTGCAGATTTTTAATTTCGACGATAGATAAATGTTTTCATCGGTTCGATTGAGAAGTTCAAGAGAAGAAACATCGAAATAATGTAGATGTGATAATTGATTTGAAAAATTGGCAAAAACAGTTTGTTCACATGTTGAATGTCGAAGAACAACTGTCTAGAATAAAAGATAATCTCGAGTTTATTTGATTAACCTACTAACAATTAATCTACTTTTAAATGTTGTTTGTCAATGACTGGAAGAAGAAAATGAAGATTAAGACAATCTTCAAACCATATTGATCGAAGATGTTCAATTGAATAAGCTAAGTAGAAGAAAGTGTAAAACTTGTTGAATTATTTTGGATTTCACATACAATCAGCTGGAATATTTTCAAGTAAATACAAATTTCGTAGGACAAGAGTTTTTAACCTAGAAGACAAAATTCTCGATTTTTTGTTGTAAATTCATTCTTTCAGAATTATCGGAATATGAACAAGAGAAGAAAAAGACACGAGATAATCAAACATTAAATGAATCTCGTAATCGATTCGATGTTTGAACAGAAAAAATTGAGACAAATTTCATAAGAACTAATGTCAAACACATAATCGGAAGATAATATTCGATCGGTGATGTTTCACCCAATGGTCGAAATGTCAGACCACGTCTTTGTGCATCACGTAGATGATGTGTTGACCAACCGAGTAAGAAAACTATTGAATAGGTATATTGTTCAGATTTACAAAGAAAATGTTCGATTAAAAAGCCGATCAATGTTAAACAACATAACAAAAGACTATTGTGTAGAAATGGCCGTTGTGTTGACGGATCATTTAATGCACGATGTAGAGATAACGATCGAACTTGTATGAAATGATCGATATCAACAAATGAACCAGCAAATAAAGCGAATAGAAGAAGATATTTTCTTGCCGAACCAAAAAGAAATAATGTTGAAAATAAACTAATTAATCCGTGTACGAGATTATCAACTATTGCACGAGCATATGAATTCGACAATGTATAGAATGTCCATGGCCGACCGTAGCATAGACAATCACCAAGTAGACCGATTGCATAGAGACTGAATAGAATCAATCCATCGATGAAAAATACTCGTAGTGGATAAGTCATCTAATCTATCTGCAAGAGAAGAAAACTAATATCTGTGTTGTTTCTCTTCGTCCTTTTCATATTCCGATAGAGAAGAAAAATTCGTTCGATATACCTTTTTAATTTCAATAGAACGCCTACGATATCTCGAATGACACCAATAAGCATAGTAGAAAATGGATCAACTATGGTTATATTATGTCGAAAGGAGATTTTCAAATGTTTTAAATGTTCAAGTTTGAAAAGAAACATAATCGACGGTTCACTTCCTAAACATTCGTAAGAAAATTCTAATCGACGAATGGATTTTTTCAGTAGATATTCTAATTGATATTGATCGTAAGTCCGTAAGGATTCGAAATGAACGGCATAACAACGAAGAAAATTCGTTGACTGTTCGGTTTCGAATAATCGACGTTTGCGTCGTTTGGTTTGCGAACTTTTCAATGGTTGACTTTGAAGAAAAATTTGACAATGTGAATAATGATTTGTTTTCGTCAATAGATCGAGATTTGCTGTTGAAATATTTCGTAGAAATTGACTCGGAACAAACAATTTCGGACATTGATCAATATTGAATATGACCAACGACCAAAATCGAGTATGATGATTAATACACGAATAGAATGTTCGTGAAACGAGTCGAAGTGAAAATAGATCAGATAATTTTAAAAATGAGAATATATGTGCCCAAAGTTCGATGGGCAGAGATGGCAATAGACAACGAGTTTTCCATTCGAGATATCGTTCACGAGTTGTTGACATGCTGTGTCGTTTCGTTATCTGAAACGAAAACCTGCGTGACTCATAATCATCCTTCGAAAGAACGAAAAAAAGAAAAATAAAAGCGAGGCTATTTACAACTTGTTTGCTTTCCTTATGCGTTCTGTTTGATTTAATGTGAAACGAAAAATATAAAACGGTAGTAGGAGTTGTTTGAAGGTAATACTTTTAGTCAAAAAAACAATGGCAACTTCATTAGAAGTCGAAAAACCTGAGCAACCTGAACTAGCAAAACATGATCCCAGTGTTCTCGGTAGAGATTCTCTGTCTCATAATTCGATAGGACAACTTGTTTTTTCGATTTAGATTTGGTTTTTGTTATGGATTGCACTGGTTCGATGGGCGCTTATATTGAAAGTGCAAGAGAAAACATTCGTTCAATCGTCGAAGAAATTGTAACAAGTGAAAAAAGTGATATTCATCTTGCTTTAATCGAATATCGTGATCATCCACCGCAGGAACATACGTTTGTTACACGTGTTCATGATTTTACGCGTAAAGTCAAAGAAATGAAAGCTTGGCTCGAACAGTGTGAAGCCTCGGGTGGTGGTGATGCGCCCGAAGCTGTTGCCGATGCGTTACACGATGTTTTAAAACTTTCGTGGCGTGCTGAAGCAACGAAAATTGCGGTTCTTATCTCGGATGCACCACCGCACGGACTCGATCTTGCAAACGATGGCTTTCCCGAAGGTGATCCAGGCGGTGTTAATCCATTAAAAATCGTTCGAGAGATGGCCGAAAAACAGATAACTCTGTATTGCGTCGGTGTCGAACCGCCCATTAGTTAGTTCCAACAAATTTCTCAATCTAAAAACAAAACAACAATTTGTTTTCTTTTTAGTTCCATATCGAGACTTTTTCATGACAATTGCGTATATCACTGGTGGACAATATGTTCCAATGATCAACGCCAAATTATTAGCACAAGTTATTATCGGTGGTGTACGCGAGGAAATTTCATTGGAACGTCTCATGCAAGATGCTCAAGAAGATATTGATAAAGAAATGAAACAAGCTGAAGCCGAAGGCGTCGATGAACAAGAAATTACGACAAGAGTCAATCGGTTATTATTGACGCGAAATGCACGTGTCAGACAAATGAATAATCTTGGTGGTGAAACATCGGACGTAGCTAAATCGACCTATGCAAAATGTGCGGATATGAATGAATTACGAAGTCAATTTAAAATCGAAACTCCACCTAGGCCTGAAATACCTGTTGGACGAACACGAGCTGAAGTTCGTCGAGCGTATGCTGAAGGTAGAGGAGCTTCGATTGAAGCTGAAGCATGTGCTTCGACGCCAGCTCGAACTGCACGTGAAATGAGTTATGATTTGAAAGACGACGAAGCTGTAAGTCTTGCACAAACCGAACGTATCGTACAGCGAATGCGAGTCAGACGTGAAAACAAATAAGACATTTTTTTTTCTTTTTTTGGAAATACTTTATATTTTCAAAAAACGGACAAATAAACAAAATATTCAATTTTTTTTGTCTTGATTATAAACAAAATAAAAACACGATTTCTTTTTCCCTTTTGATTTTAACCTTCTGTTTTCGAAAGAATACTTAAGGAATGAACAGTTCCATTTTGTATTATGTATTTAAACCATTTCAATGGTTCACTACCACGTAATTGATTATTACGTTGACATTCAACGACTTGTTCATAAGTTAACCATGCTGCTCCATAACTAGAAAAATCAACATTGAGAGTGAAAAAAAAGACAATTTGAAAAATGAACCTTTCATAATCCGGCATTGTTTTTGCTTCGCAATTATTTTCATCGAAAGGTTCAGCAAAATAAATCACACGTAAACGATTCATATCTCCTCGAGGCATAAACTCAATTTTTAATACACCAGTCAAACGAATTTTTACACCAGCTTCTTCCAAAGTTTCTCGTTCAGCTGCTACATCCAATTGTTCTCCAACTTCAACACGACCTCCAGGTAGCCAATAACCCATGGCACCTGCTTCTTGTACAACTAGAAATCGTTGATCACGTTTTCGTTGACAAACAACTAACGCAAACGCATACAAAGGTGTTGCACTCGGTCTATGATGAGGCTGAGGATCATGAGTTTCTTGAAGATGCACACCGAAATGATTTACTGTTCGTTGACAAAGCTCACATTTAGCTGTAAGTGGTTGTGCATTAGTATGATAAATTGGAACATGTAAATACAATTGTGCAAATGATAATGATGACCATTGACAATATGGACATGTATATGTTGGTTTCGATCCAGTTTGACCTAATGGGAGTAAACGATTCAATTGATTACGAATGTCAATAATCGATGTTGTAATCATATTGACACCTAAATCTGCAAGAAACCAACTAAGAACAAAAAAATCACCGTGACAACGTTCAATTTTGTTGAATTACCGAAGATTTGGATCGGCACAAGCTGTATGCGAATGAAGAATAATAAATGTTCGAGCTTCATTTCGACGAATCGTTTCAATCAATGGTTGTGCGAGTGTATCCTTTGTTTGTCCTAATTTTGCAATGATAATTGTTGGTCGAGATGTTTTCTTCGTATAATAATCAATAGCATCTTTTGTTGTTGTACATATTTGCACATTAAATTGATTTGAAAATTCTGTGTCAAATACTTTTTTCAATTCGACAAATTCACCATCGGATTCATGTTGTGCCCAAAGAAGAATTAAATTAAATGACATCTGAAAGAAGAAGGCATTCTATTGATCGGAGATTTTATTTCAATCAATAGATTATATTTCTCATTCATGTTTATATACACATACAAAGAAATAACATATACAAAAAAAGAAGAAGAAGAAGAAGAAAGAATGTCATTAACTAAGCACCGGTGAGAGTTCTATTGATCAGCTGTTGTTGATAGTTTAACACGTTTCTGTTGTCGAAGACGATAGACATCCATTGTTGAATGTTCATTTGCATTGGCTTGTGTTGATTGATCTTCATCATCACTATCGCCGAGATTGGTTTTATGACCGTGTTGTTTATTTAAATTATTTCCACCATCAACATCACGAATGAATTCACCTTGAACACTCATACGGACGGGATTAAAAGCTAAAATATTCGATTGATTTTTTTTTTCTTCGAGAATTTATTGGACGATGTCAACTTACAATCACATATAACAATTCGAGAAAGACGTTCCATAAGTTCATCGACAATTACAAATGGTCCTTCGAAATTTCTCGCTGGTGGCAAGACTTTAACTAAGTACATAGCCGTATCTGGCAATGGAAAAACACCACCATTCGTTGGATGACTGCCTGGCAACGAGTTTTTTGTTGGTCGAAATGGCATCATATGTTTAATATCTGGTCGTGGTAAAATCCTTCGTCGATCTCGTTCAACTTGATCTAATAGAGCTGCACCATTATTGGCATTTCCATTGACTAATAAATTCAAGTTTGTTGTTGCTGATGAATTCGTAGATGTTGATTCTTTATAACCAAGTAATTTCAATTCATCATTAGTACATGGTAATAAATCAAGAAATTTATATCGATCGATTAGCGTTAATGTTTCACGTCCTTCAAGTTCATGCAGATCAGCATAGAGTTGTAATCGACGTTTTTCGACTTTTTTTATCGATTGTATATCGCCAACTTGAGCTTCAAATTTTAAAAATTCATTCCATATTATCGGTTGACATGCTTTCGATATGGGCGTATCTGGCGAAAGAATACGTTCGAATAGAACACGAGCATTATGATCTTCATTTAAATGTGTCATATAATCGATGTAAGCTAAAAGATAATCAACATTTTGACCGTATTTTTTCAAACCAAGATTGAAGATATTATATGCAATATTATTATCTTTCGTACAATAATATTCCATTAAAGCTGCAGCTACATATATCTGATGACTTGTTCGCGAGTCTTCACGTGCACTTTTGAACATTGCACGTGCTGATTTAATGCCACTGGTTCGACGTTCGAAACGCATGGCTTGAATGTACGCTAGTGTTGCATCTTTAAGATTGACTTCATTAGGATTTAATAGAATCTTGTAGATTGAACGAGCTTTATCAATATTTGAACGATATTCCTGCAGATCGGCGTAGGCAAAATAGAGCAACATATTCGATTTCATATATGTTTGCGTTGCACGTTCATAGAGACTTGACGCTTCATCGAGAAAATGTTTCACCAAATGCGTATCACCACGTTCAGTGTATACACGTGACATTTGTTCTAAATATGCACATGCTTCGTACCAAAGATCGGTATGATAACCTAGACAGAGTAGACATTGTTCGTAGGCAAGTACGACACGTCGTGTTAATAATAATGAATCTTCAGTTTTCAATGGATTCGATCGTTCCCATGCGATTAATTTTCTCCATGCAGCTAGTTGTTTGATTTCATCGGCCGATGGTGATGTGGTCGATGGAACGCACGGCGTATTTCGATCGATTGCACGTGTTAAAATTTCGAGATCTTTAGCAATACGTCGGACAATATGAAAATCTCGAATACGTTCATCGATGATTTTCTTTGCTAGATTTTGATTGATACTCTAGAACAACGATTGATTTCATTTGTCAATTGCAAATCATAATTTACCATTTCATATGTACAATAATCGTTCCAAAGGGTTTCAACATTTGCCATAGGTGTCATAATACCTCGTTGATAAACTCGTCGTACTGCTGTTATAGTTTGATTTTCTGCATACGAACCAACGGTTTCTCTTTTTATTTAGAAAAAAAACAACGAATTATTTCGACAGAAAAAAAAAGTTTTTGTTTCTATTTACGCTGATTTAAGAAAGGCAATGTAATCATTCCAAATCGAATATGAATAAACATCGAGACCGATTTTCTCGAGAGCTAAATCGTATGTTTGAATGATATTCTCTCGATAGCTCGGTATTTTGCCTTTTGTATCACGAAGATAATGCAAAGAACATTTCCAAAGATCGATATTCAAGATTTTATTTAAACATCGTTTGAATAACTGAAGAAAAACAAAAATTCTACGTTCATTTTCGTTCAATTCACAAAGACAAATCGTACTTCTTCAACCATATCATAATTTCGTGCTTTGATCTGAATATAAAATTTTGAATTGTTAGTTTTATTTTTGTTCGTCTCACTTCTGCTTCAATGTACATCTTCCAGAATTTACCACATGTTGGAAATTGTGCAATTAATGATTCGTAGAAATCTCTTGATTCATTGATGCCTTTTTCTTGTGCATCTTGAATAAGTATAGCCCATGCATCGAGTGAATATTTATTTTCATTTAAAACTCGTTTTGCTTGTTGAATTTTTTCATTACGTGTCAAATCCTCGAAAAGAAATGAGCAAGATAAATTTTATTTTCTCTTAGTTTTTCTTACTTCACGCATATAAACACTCATCGTGTATGTGTCTGTGTCTGTGTTTATCTAAAAGATAATCGGATCGATATTCGTACAATAGAAATGAAAAAAAAAATAGAAAGAAAACTGAAGTCTCTGTTCGACAGAATTTGTAGTTTTTTTTTTACATCGAACGACGGAAGGACAAAATAGCTTGAAGCAATATGTAACCGGCCATACAACTAAGAAGAATCCTATCACGAACATCTCGACGAGCGATATTTCTTTCGACTTCATCGATGCGTTTTTGAAGTGTTTGAAATTGTTGTAAAACTTGTTGATCATTAATATTTGTTATTGGTTCGATATGCCATCTAAAAAGATATTAATTACAAGAAGAAGGAGAAAAGCAAAAATATCTACGAATCAGTTATGTGAATAGGTTGATGATTAAGTCCTGCATAATCATCATCGTCAAAATCGGACGAATGTTCGGTTGGATTGTTTGATTTATTTGCATTTGCGTGATTATCTTCAATTTTCAGATGGAAAAATCAATGTCTTTTGAAGTTCTTTTTTTTACCAAGTCGAATGCTCTCAGGAACTTCCATCCAGACAGTTGCTCGTTCATGATCTTGTTGTATTCTCGATAAATTTGGTCGACTTGGTCCGACTGTAATCGAATCCGGCACATGCATTTGATAACCTACGAAAACGAGATTTCATCGTCTTTTTTTCTGTCACTCTCTCTCTCTCTTTTTTCTTCATAGACACTTACTCATATTTGTCACATGATTAAGATCAACATTTCTTTGTACTAAATCATCAGCTTCATCAGATAAATTATTCATCATACAAACACATATATATGTATATATACACTTATTCGAAATACAAAACAGAATATACTTTTCCTTTTTTTTTCTTCGTCTTTTTAAATATCTAAAATTCTAGTGTTTGTTTTGCATTAGTAGTGTACGATTTCATTTCAAAGATATATAATATATATGTATAAATATACAATTAAAAACAAAATACAACATTTAGAAGGAGAAGAAAAAGAAAAATGTTCGAAAATTTACGAATGAAATGTTGTTTGATTTACAATCTGTATCGAATCCGATGACCAATGAAAATTGCACGAATTATAAACTAAAAACAGACAACAATGAAACACATTCAATAATATCAATACAAACCTAAATTCCATATGTATGGAACAAAGAAATCTTCGGGTTGTTCTTCTTCGACATATTTAAATTTCAAATCCGGATATTTCTATGTGCGAGAGAACGAGAAATTGATTGCAGAAATATTTATTTGTATTTGTTTTTACTCGTAAACGATCGAGAGGAAATTGTTTTACAGTTGATTCGAGCATTGCTTTGACGCATTCAGCTGAACGTTGATCTAATTGATTGATTTTCTCAGTAAAAAATTCGATAACCTACAGAAAAAACAAAAGCGAGATTCAGTTATTTTTTTATTGTTGTTTTTATTTTTACAAGATCGATGTTTTGTAAAAGATCTTGAAAACTTGAATATGTTCGATAACTTTCGAATATTTCTCGATTATAAAGAAGTGCATAGATTAAATTAATATTTTCTTTTAATTGATTTAATAAACATGAATTTAAAATTTCTAAAACTGTTCGTATAACATCTTCGATAATAGTTAAATCTTGTGTTGTATCATTGAATTCTTCATCATTCGACGCAATGGTTGTTGCTGATTTCGATGAACTTTGTTCGATTGTTTCGATAATTTTCAAATGTTTACGTGAGAGTAATTGAAAAAGTGAAATGATTCGTTGACTAACAAATGTATGGAGATTTTGAAATTGATTCGACATATTAGCTAATGCAGCCAGACAATTCGTATGCAGATATTTATCACGCATACGTGCCATATTGTATTGAACTGCACGAAGAACAATACTAATCAGTAGATCGCCAAGACTAACTTCACTGATCGTTCGTTCGTTGTACCAAATCGGTTTTTTTAATTTTATTTCATGAATTGTTCGATTGAAATATTCGTCTTCGGAAAGAATAAGAAGAATAATCAATGACATATAGATATGATGAGAATTTCGTTCAGTAGCTGTATAAATAACTCGTAGGACTGGTAAAACCTTGTTTGTGTTATTTGATAAAAGAAAAGAAGAAAAAGAAAAAGTTAATTTTACAAAGAACAAAAACAAAAGAATTTACAATTTGATCGATATTTGTTCGAGAGATAACATAGGCTTTGAAATGTTTATTTCTATGCAATAACATATAAAGTAAAAGTGTACTCTGATCGGTGTCAACTGTTTGACAGAGAATCTCGTATAAACGACGATAATCAACTGAAAACCAAGGCAATGGTTCGGAATCCGGCAGATGTGTTGGTGTATCTAATAGAAACAAAAGAAGATTCGAAGAGAATTCTGTTTTTTTTTTCTAATTACCTAATGTATCAGTAAAATGTAAGAGAGCTAATCGGTACGGATTTCGATGAACATCATTCGTAAAATGATTGCTTAATATTAACAACAAATGAATACTTTGATGAGCTAGTAAATATCTTTGATTGTCAATCGGTGAATGAACTGTTGATTGTTGAGTTTCATCGGTTGTTATCGATGAACTCATACCAAGTGTAACAACAGACCAAAAACTATTGGCAACTGTTTGACTAAGTTTAAATAAACTTCCATTATCATTTGCTGATTTATTCGATTGATCAGCAATTAAATACGATGGGCATTCGATTTGTTTAATAAAATGTTCTAATAAAATACGTGTTAATTCCGATGTTAACAATGGACTAAACAAAAGCACAATCATTCTCTCTCTCTCTCTCTCTTTCAAATCTAAATTTCCTACTCAAGTCGATGCATAAATATACTATAAATCGAACTGATAAATGCTGCTTCTTTGGCACACATTTGAACGGCTAATAAAACGATTAATATGTTTAGAATTTCTAAATGTAGATTGTACGTTGATGAATTAACAGGAATGTAGATTGTTGTTCGAAAGAGAATATCGATGAAAATAGTCATCAATGATAGATGATCGATGGAATATTCTTGAGGAAGAAAATATCGATTGAGATTGAGTTCGGAATTGATTTCAATGAAATATTTCGTTAGACAACGAAGAATGAATAGAGCATTGGTTGTTTGTTTGAGAAGGGATTGATCCGAGAAATCTTCTCGAAGATTTGTTGCTAAACGAACGAAATGTTCGATTAACAAACCATAGTGATTGGTTTTCGAATTGTTTGATTCGATTTGTTGAAGATAAATCGAAATGATTTCATCGAATTCTTGTGCGTATGTTCTAGCGAGGAAAAGAAGTGAATTAAATAAATCATATCGAATGAAAATCTACTTTGTAAATGGAAAATTATGTTGAAATGAAAGAAATTCTGACCAAAAACTATCGTCAATTGAGAACGATTGTTCACCGACGAAACGGGAAAGATATTCATTCGATTTAAGATCGTTGAATGATGAATATTGTACGCCCATTTTCTTTTTTTTTGTGATTTCGTAAAAAAACGAAATTTTGTTTAGATATAAAAACACATCGTCAACGATAGATGGACTCTCGTAGATTTCTCTTCTCCTCTTCTTCATTCATTTCATTTCATTTCTCATAGATTGATTTCAATAACCAGTCAAATATTTTCTTTGACAAATAAATTTTAGTAGAAATTACGAAAAAAAATTTAATAAAAAAATCATTCTTTTCGCAAGATTTAAGTCGTCGTGTTGACAAACATAGATGTCGTTACTCGACCGACTTTATTATTGTGTTGTGAAGCAAGAAAACAACACATTTAGATGGCTACAGCCGCTCTACTTCCTTCGTCGCAAGGTAATATTGAAGTTTACACACTTATTTGGCTTGATAAATACGCCAATGACTCTCAGGAAACGATTGCTGCACAGAAATATCTTCGTCTAGCAATTAACTATTTTAAAATCTTCAAAACCTCAGTTGAATGCGTAAACTACATTAAAAAATCGTCGAAAGACCGACGATTTGTGCTTATTGTCAGTGGAAGATTAGGTCAAGAGGCCGTCCCAGAAATACACGATTGCCAACAAGTATCAGCAATTTATGTTTATTGTCTTGATCGAGCCAAAAATGAACAATGGGCAAAACAATATAGAAAAATTCGACATATTATAACTGATCTCAAAAAGTTAGTGAATAAAATTAGTGAAGAACAAACTGAACGACTACGTAATAAAACCAATGAATCATTGTCATTTACAATTCTAACTAAAGATAATCCGAATCAATTTTTTTATTCATTCGTATTTATCGAATGTTTATTGCAGACAAATTCGAATTTAAATGATAAATCCGATTTCTTAACATTATGCCGAAAATTCTATGAAAATAACGAAATTGAATTGAAGAATATCGATGATTTTCAAGAGAATTACATCCCATCGAAAGGTCTCACGTGGTTATTGAAACAAACATTTGTCGCACGAATATTGACTAAGAGTTTATTGACATTTCGATTCGATATTTTATTACTTGTGCGGTTTTTTCTACATGATATTGAACGAATATTGAGAAAAGTTCCTTGTCAATCAATAATCAAGGTTTATGCCGGGCAAATACTTTCAAATGATGTTTTACAATTGTTTCGAACACAACTTGGACAATGTTTGATTATGAATTCATTTCTTTTTGCAAATACAAGAAATGAAATTGAAAAATCATTCAATGAAATCGAATGTTCAAATGATTATCAACGAGTTTTATTCGAAATCGAAGCTGATCCTCGTTTGCCAAATATCAAATCATTTGGAAACATTAAACTTCAACGTTCACCATCGTTGCCACCCGAAGAACAAACAATATTTATGTGCGGATCGATATTTCGAATTGAAGATGTTCGACAAGGACACGGTGGAATGTCGATAGTAAAAATGAAATTATGTTCAAATGACGAACTGGATGTGAAATCAATGAGTGATCAATTGAAAACAGAGGATTCAATGATGGTATTCGGTCGATTGTTTAGTAAATTGAAGAAATTTGATCAAGCAAAAATGTTTTATGAACATTTGATGAAAAATCTACCGGTTGATCATACGGATATGGTTTTATTCTATGATGCACTTGGATATGTTGAAAAAAAGAGAGAAAACTATGATGATAGTTTAGTTTATTTAAAACAAGCATTTGATATCAAATCGAAAAGTCTCGATGCAGGTCATACAGATCTTGCTGATAGTTATATGGCTATGGGAGAAGTTTATCAGAAGAAAAACGAGATTAAACAAGCATTTGAAGCGTTGAATAAAGCGATGGATATTTACGCGAAACAATATCCAAGTGAACATCCGAAAATTGCTCAATGCTATATCAATTTAGGACATGCGTATAATAAAGATAAGAAATATAAGAAAGCATTGGAATGTTTTGAGAAAGCACAAGCCACTCAAACAAAACGTCATACTATCAATTTGGTATTAGCAGCAGAAATACATAATCATATTGGATCGACGTATGAGTTGTTGAATACTCCAGATAAAGCTTTAGAAAATTATAATTTATCAGTGAAATTCTATGAGAAAATTTCTCCACAGCCACATTTAATTATTGGAAACTTACATAGAACGATGGGTAAAATATTTGAAAAAAGTAAACAATTTGCACAAGCACAATCTGCTTATGAACAAGCATTGAACGTTTTTTCCATTGTTTTGTCTTCCACGAATGCAACAATTACAGAAATTCAAAGTGATATTCAACGTGTTAGCGGGAAAGCGAAATAGTTTTGATTTATTATATGTCATGTAAAAAAGTTGCTTAATATATTTGATTGATTCTGTAACTATCTTTGAAAATATACTTATCCAAATACAGTCTTTGTAATATGAGGGTGATCTATTGACAGTGTTTTATTCTATGAATTAGATTAACTAAGTAAATATACTAATTTAACGGAACAAAAACAAAATCTTGAAAGTTATTTTCTTCTTTGGCTCGATGCAAACATAAATAACTCCGAAGAAAATCTCAAAGATCAACGACAACTACGAGCATCAATCAATTATTTACTAACATTTGACAACGTATATCAATGTGAAATCTATATTCATTCAGTATCAAAAAACGATCGTATTGTCTTGATTGTCAGTGGTCAAAGAATTTCAACAAAATAAAAGCAGTAGGTCAAGATTTCGATGATCTCATTGAAAAACTTCTTGCAGATCAAAGTCAACGACAATATAACAAAAGTAACGAACCAGTACCATTTAGTATCTATTCAACTGATACTGTTAATGAAGAAAAATCAACAAGTGAAATCAATGGTTATTTTATTCATTCTCAATTATTAATTGATTGTTTGCTTCGTATGTCACCGAATTCAAATGAAAAAAAACAGATTTTATTGCTGCATGTCAACGATACTATGCAGACAATGATGAAGAACTACGAACTTTAAAAGATTTCGAAGAACAGTATTCACCTACAGATGCAATTTGGTGGTATACAAGACCATCATTTCTCTATCGTTTATTAAACAAAGCTCTTCGAATACAAAATTTTTATTTACTTTTTCTTCTTCGATTTTTTATACGTGATGTTGAACAACAATTACAAGACAATAAGTGTACGTTTGAAATGCATGTCTATCGTGGACAACGAATGTCAAAAGATGAATTAGATATATTAAAAAATAATATTGGAAAATATATTTCCATCAATACTTTTCTATCGACATCAACTAATCGTAATTTATCTTTGTTCTTTATCAATGGTTCGATTTACTGGAAAAACGTCGAAAG
>Ga0209915_1000825_pt1 | contig 56946 bp, 91 predicted proteins | sample ThiBiot_750_plan_FD_183952 | JGI IMG/M metagenome (GOLD analysis project Ga0209915, IMG submission 183952) | Wastewater bioreactor microbial communities from Cape Town, South Africa - Thiocy_cont_750_plan (SPAdes) | ecosystem: Engineered > Bioreactor > Thiocyanate-remediating > Anaerobic-Aerobic... | reverse complement strand
GTGCGCAGCGCGGGCGGCAGCCATCCGGTGGCTTTGATGGCCTGGATGACGGGCAGCGCCAGCTTTGCCTCGCCGTCGCTTTCATGGGCCTTGCGGGTTTCGTCGCCCTGGGTTTCAGCCAGGATACCGAGAAGATGCTGCTTAGATGCGCCAGTGACGTAGGGTTTGGGATCGAACGCCTTGGCGAGCCCGGTTTGCAGGTTCTTTTCCCCGACCATGTCAACAATGGCGATGGCATCCTTGTTGCCGCTGACATAGCCGCTGACGTTGGCGACTTTTCCGACCATTACCGCCAGCTTGGCGGCCATCTTGTCGATCGGCAGCTTGCGGAGCGCTGCGAATGAAGCTGCGAAGTCCTTCCCCGGAATTAGATCATCGGCGGCATCGTTTAGGTCGGCCCACCGGATAACGCCGCGCCAATCACAATGGGGGATGGCGGCGAGGAACAGGGCAAAAGCTTCCTTGGGCTTGGCCGCTATCAGGTTGGCCAGCACATCATCCTGCAGATCGTTCAAGGATTCCTCGACCTCGCGATTGATGTCGGGGATCTTCGGCGGCTCCGACGCGCGTGCAGCAGGAGTGCCCGGCTTCGCTGCTGCCTTGGGCTCATCCCTGCGGAGCAACCCGCCTTGGCACACCACCGTGCCGTCGCTTTTCAGCGAGACAATGACACCGCTCTTTTTCTTCTGCTTTTCGGTGAAGGCGCGGAACGTGGCTATCTCTTCGATAGCATCGCGCTCTCTTTCGAGACGCATTTCCCCGATGTAATCGTGATCTTCATCAGAATTGGCCATGGCCTCGAGGGCTGCGGTCAGTTCCCCGATCCGTTTCTTTTCCTCGACGGTGTAATCCGGGTCCGCATGGACCGCGCCATAGCCATGGTGGCTGCGCGCTTCCGCCAGATCGGCTTCCACCCATGCCCAGCCGGTGGATTCGAGGTCGGCGGCAATGCCTTCCATCTTGGCCTTGGCCAGCTTGCGCAGCAGCTTCATGTCCTTGACGTTGCCGCCTTCGCCAAAAAAGTCCTCGGCCACTTCGCCGCCTTGGGCCCGGTAATCCGCCACTCCGACAAAGCCCAGCAGCCGTTTCATTTCCGGCTCTTTGTTTTTGGTCAGCTCGCGGCGGACCTCATTGGCCTTAATGCCGTGGCCATTCTTGAAGCTGTAGCTGTCAGCTAGGGCCTTTGCCTGGGACTCGAAGTCGGAAGCGATGGTGAAAACCTCGACCTCTTCGCGGGACAGCTTCCCAGCCCGCCACGCCGCCAGAACCTCGGGGGCCAGGACTGTACCCAACGCGATGGACTGCTTCACGCCTCGAACCGTCATGCCCCGTTCCCTGGCAATTTCTTCTGGGGTTCGATCCGCGGCCAGCTTGGCAAAAGTCGCTGCCTGGTCGGCGGGGTGCATGGGAACCGCCTGGTTATCTGCAAAAGACCGCGACAGGGCCTGGGCGGGCGTGATCTCGCCATGGTCGATGATCTCAATGGGGTGATCCTTGGGAAGATCGCCGCGCACAATCAGCCGCTCGAAGGCAATGCGTCGGCGCCCTCCGCCGAAGACGAAAAACACACCCGGCTTCTTGGGATGGGTGGCGACCAGGAGTGGGCGAATTTGTCCATCCGGGCCTTTCAGGCTGGCGGCCAGTTCCTCAATTTCGTCATCGGTATAGGTGAGGCGGGCGTTGATATTGCCGCCGGGGTATTCCGATCCCGGCTTGAGCTGGGACAGCATTGCGGTGGCGATGGCGATCTTGGCGTGGGCGTTCATGTCGGGTTCCTTTTGTGGTTGACGTTTGAAAATCAGCGGCGACCCCGCCTGCAGATGATGGCGTGGACAGGTTCGTCTGATGCCAGTGGTGGCAGGCCGTCCCGAGCGCGCAATTCATTGGCGAAATCGCGCATGATCTTGTTGTTGCGCTCCTGGGCCTGGCGCTCCTGTTCCTTCGCATCAGCGAGCGCGGCGGCGCGGGCGCGCTTCTGTTCTTCGGAGAGGGCTCGGGCCTTGGCCTGGTCGGATGGGAATATTGGCATCACCGCGCCCTCCCGAAGCTGGAGCGCTGCTGGTGAGGCGGACATAGGCAATCATCGCCCCATTCACCGCAGCGGCGGCATTTCTCGCCCGGGTTGATGACCGCAGGTCTATCCAGTGGCGGCTTCACCACCTTGAATTTTTCGATCCGCTTAGGCTCGGTGGCCTTGGCGATGCGGTTCTTGCTGCTGCCTGCCGTGGTGGCGCCGTTGCCGTTGGTGATCTTGGCGTGGCAATCGCAATGGCTATAGCGGCAGTTGCCCGGTTCATCTGGCCCGCCAAGGCGGCGTTCGTGAAGATGCTCTTTCTCGATGTTGCCGGTTTCCAAATCCTCCATCGTGAAGGCGACCTTGCAGCGATAGCAGGGGATGATGGCCTTCTGCAGAAGCAGAACCTCAATCGTCTCGCGCTCTTTGAACTGGCGGTCGCGTCGGGTCATGCGGCGCGTCCCGTATTGGCCGTGAGTTCTTCCTTGGTGACGCGGATCAGGTTGGCGACGAACTCGAGGACTGCATTCTTGCTCTCGCGGAAGTCCTTTATGTTCATGTGCTGGCGGGATTGGCTTTTGGCTGTAAAGACATGGACAACCGAGCCGTGCGCCGTCACCACCGCGAACTCGTCAATGGGACGGATATAGGCAACCATCTTGCGGGCGGCAGACGGTGAACCGCAGGGGATGGTGTGCGAATTGTGCCACCCGGTCTTTATCAGGGCATAGGCCCGCAGATGATCGACGCTGGGGAAGCGTTCGCTCAACAACGTGGGCATGTTCTGCCAGGCTTCCTTGAGCGTGGCGAAGTAGTGCCCATAGGAGGCGTGGGAGGTTTCGGCCATGTGCACCAGGCGCAGGATTTCGCCCCGCGCGAACTGCTTGTCGGCGCGCCGCTGCCAGTAGGAGTCGACGGGCTTGAAGACCTCGCCCGTCCAAACTGCCTCGATGGGCCGACCGTCGCTCATGCCTCGGCGCCTTCGGCGGTAAATCCGGCGTTGAAAACCAGCACGTCGGCCAAGTAGTAATCCGGGCCCTCGGCTGGATCGGTGCCGTCGCAGTAGAAATAGCCGCCTGAATAGATGGCGGTGACGGGTCGATTATGGAGAGGATTCCCAGGCAGCGGGTGGAGCGTTATGCGCGCGCCGTCCTGCAGCTTGTCGAAGTCCGTGCGAATGGCGCTCATGCCGCAACCCGTTCGCCAAAGAGCTTGCGGATCGCGGCTTCCATTTCCGCCAGTTCCTCGTTGAATAGGCGGACGGCCTTGGCCATCGTGGCGATATAGGCTTCGTCTCGATAGACGCGCTTCACGAACAGCGGCAGCTTGGGCCGATAGATAACCAAATCCAGCCATTCACGCTCGGCCACCCAAAGGCCGCCCTGGCATTGGGCCATGTGCTCGGGAGGAACCTGGTCCTTGAGCAATATGTCGATCTGGATATGTGATAGCGTGGTTTTGACTTCGACCAGGCCCTTCGTGCCGGCGAGCGAGTCCGGGCTATATCCCTTGTCGCCATTGCGGATAAACCCGACCTGGGTGAGAGGTTCATCGTGCAGGAAGGCGTACAGGTCGCGCGCCTCGGTCTCCCGCTCTTTGCCGCGCTCCATATGCGCGTTGGTATAGCCTTCCTCGACCTCGCCGGTGATACGCTCCCCCACGAGCTCACGCATGTACTTGGCGCGGGTGAGGCTGGGCCCACCGCCACGGCCAGATGCCATAACGGTGGCGAACATCGACGCGGTGGGGATGCCGGCACGGGCGGCATACCATTCCGGCGAGTTCTGCTCGCAGTCGAAAATCTGGATGGCCATGGCGGTCCTCAATAGGTGATGGTGCAGGCGGGGATCGCGCCCTTGGCGATCAGGCGCACGGCGGTCATGGCTGCGTCCTCGGTCAATCCGCCCGCAATGAATGCGTCGGCAGCAGCGCGATTGACCTTGCCTTTGTGCCGGGTGTTGGCCTCGCGCTTGGCTTTCTCGGCTTCCTCGGCCGCTTTGGCGGCGGCAGCGTCATCGGCCTCTTTCTTGAGCCGCGCCGCTTCGGCCTCAGCGGCGGCTTTCGCCTGCTCGGCTTCCTGTTGTTTTGCAGTGGCGGCGGCGCGCTCCTGGTCGATCTTGGCCTGGGCCGCTGCCTCAGCGTCCGCCTTCGCCTTGTCGGCGGCGTCCTGCTGGATTTTGGCGATGCGGTCGGCCTCGGCGCGGGCGGCAGATTCCGCGCGCAGCTTTTCGAGCTCGGCGGCGTCGGCCTCCCGCTTTTCCGCCATGGGCAGTTCCTCGGTGATCGAGGCGCGGGCCGCGTCCTTCGCCCTGGCATAGTCCGCCTCAAATTCCTCGCAGGCGGGACCGATGGCGACGGCATCGACAGACAGCAAGGCGCCGCGCAACCATTCGACGCTCTGGCCGGGGGCGAGCCGGGACAGTTCGTTCAGGGCGGTGATGGCGTCGGTGTGCTTCTTGATCCGGGATTCCTCGGCTTCTTCCCAGGCAGTCAGCGGCGCGCGCACTTCATCGCGCCATTGGTCCAGCGTGTCGCGGAGCGTCTTGCGGCAGGCGTCAATCTTTTTGGGAATTTCCTTCTGCTTGGCAGCCAGGTCCTTGCCGATGTTTTCCAGATAGGTCTTGGATTGCGCGATGGTGTAGGCCATCGAGGCGATGGCCTTGCGGCCCTTGGCCGTGCTGGCATCGCCCTGGAAGGCATCGATTTCCTTGCGGATGTGGGCAAGGATTGGGTCGATGGCATTGTCCGTGGTGAACAGCGCGAACACGTCCGCCGGCTTTACCGTGACGAGCTGGCGGGCTTCGCTAGGGGTTTCGATATTCATTGTGTCTTTCCTTTCTGAGCAGCGAGTTTTGCGGAGCGGGTGTTGATGCGGGTGATGGCCTCCTCGTAGCGAGTGGCGGGGAGCTCGATCAGGCTTTCGATGGCCATGCTCTTGCAGAACAGCGGGACGCTGGCCTTGTCGCGCTCGAGCATTTCCAGCAGGCGCTCGGCCTGTTCCTCGGTGATGATGCCGGGATCGCCGCCGGCCTTGCCGTCATCGTCTTCGTCCTTGGTGCGAAGATTGAGCAAGGCGCTGGCGGTATACCGCTTGCCGTAGCTGATGCTCGAGCCGACCGCCTGGACATTGTTCTTGCTGCCCGAAGTGTCCAGCGGCATGGCCATCGTGGACTCCTCGCTGTGGCCCAGCTTGTGGGAAACAATGGCCGTCACCGTCACCTTGCCGTCAGGCAGGAATCCGGTGCGGTGTGTCAGGGTGAAGCCGTGCTTGTTCAAGATCGGGGTGATGGCCTCGTCAATATCTTCCCAACGGGCATACGGCGTGGCCTGGATGATGTTTGCGTCGGTCTTCGCCATGCCCTTTTCATGGATGATGATGCGGCCCTTGCGCTCGATGATCGGGAGCTCGGGCTTCATCCTGATCATCGCCTTGATGTAGGCGGCTTTGGCGTCATCCGCTCTGACCGTGCGCGCCATATCAACCAGCTTTGCAACCTTGTCGGCATCCACACGGGGATCGAAAGCGGCGCGCTCGATTATGTCGAGCATCGTGGGCGGGCGGCGCTTGGGCTGCTCGGCGGGCAGGTATTCCGCAGAGCGTTCCGCAATGGCGGTGTTCTCGCTCATGAGTTCTCCGTGTGGAAGAAGGTCCGGCCGATGGCCTGGGCGCAAAAGATGGCGTCGGGGCTATTGGCGCGCTCCCATGTCCCGTCCTGGCGCATTTTGAAGCCGTGGATGCGCAGGTGATCGCGCACCGTGTCGGGCGCGCCCTTGAGGATAATGACGCGGATGTGCGAGCGACTTTCGTGGATTTGGAGTCCACCATAATCGACCACCATGCGGGTCTTGTCGGGATCGACGGTCAAAGCTGCGGCCCCTGATAGCCAGCCAGGGCGGCGGCGAGGCCCAGGCAGACGGCGATGATGCAAAGCGCGATGAACACCGGCTTCACCCAAGGGATATGCCGGTGGCCGCGCCGGGCGGGCGGGACATGCACGGCGTTGCCAATCCACGGGCCGAACTTCTCATAATCGGTCATGCGTCACTCCATTGGTCGCGCAGTTCACGCGCTGCTCTGCGGAAGAAGTCGGCCAGCGAGCCGCGCCGGCCTTTGGCCTTGGCCTCGAGCCAGCGCACATAGGCTTCGCGCTGCGAGGCGGACATGAGAGGAAGCGGCGTGCCTCTCACCGTAGACCTCCCGTCGCCGCCCATTCCGGCGCGCGAATGTCGATGACCAGGGCGCCGAATGATTCATGTGAAACATCCCGACCCACCGGGCCCGATGCTTCGGGGCTGGGGGGCTTGTTGGCACCGGGCTCGCCGGTGGGCCGAGTACCGCTTGCGCGGATGGGGTGAAGGCACATGGCCGCGTCACAAAGCGACTTCTGATAGGCGGCGACGACTTGGTCCAGTTGTTGATCGCGCTTCATGCCGAGGCGGCGTGCCCAATTCAGGACGTCAAAGGCATCTTCGGCCATGATGCGAAGCACTGCTGCTTCTTCGGGGGTGAAGGCGCTGGTCATGCGTCCCACCCTGGCGTCTCAATAGCTTTGCGCATGTCGGGCAGGCATGAGGCGCAGCAGCGGCCAGCGAAACCGACGCGCTTCGTGTCCACCCCCGTCTTGTGGCAATAGCCGCAGGTGGTCACGCCATCCAGGATGGCGGGCCAGTCGTAGGTTTCGGCAACCGCGATATGGAGTCCGTCCGGACCCCAGCATTCGATATGGCCAGAACCAACCGTGTCCTCGGTCGCTGGGCGTGCCAAGCCCGAAACATGGAAGCCCGCGCGGTCCAGCGAAAAGGCTTGGTGCTCGGGTTCATGCCCGTAGGTGGGGCGGCTAGCCCACCCATCGCGGATAGCGGATTCTCGCCACGCCAGCGCTTTTTCGATCAGGAGCTTCCGCACTTCAACAATCCGGTCCCACATCGCGTCATTGCGGGTCGATTTGCGGTCAAGCAGAAAACTCGGCCCGGTCTGAAGAGTTGTCCAAAGACCCTCGTTGCCGATCCCGTCAGTCCAGGGCGCGCGGTCGCTCATGCGCCCGCTCCGAATTGGGCGCCCTGGGCCTCAGCCTCATCGACTTCCTCTTGAGCGACGGCGCGCTCTTGCTCGGTGCCGACCATGTAGTCGTAGGGGCTGCGGCGCGCCCTGACCTTTATCTTGTCGTCTGTCGCCTTCGAAATGTGCGCGAGGATTGACTGCCCGCTTTCGCTATACTTTTCGTCAACGGGTTCCGATGGCGGAAATCCAGGGATCAGCAACGCATCGGTGCCGTCGCCATCTAGCTCGTAGCGCAGAGTGAAGACCTGCGTTCCAGCAGGAATTGATTGCCGGTCGTTGTTGTTGTCGAAGATGATGGTGATGGGAAGGTCGATCTTCACGGCGCGTTCTCCCGATATGCTTCCTCACACTCACGGCACCGCTCGCACAGGCAAATGTCAGGAGCGCCGCGAACCTGATGGCTGGGGTAGGGTTGGATGGCTTCGGGATCGTCGTCGGTATCGACGACGAAGCCGCACGTGTGGCAGCGCATCATGCTCATCAGAACCAAACCCTCCGGTCGAAAAGAATGGCGGGGCCGACGACGTGGGGCATTTCTGCCGGGTCGTGATGGGGATGACGCTTGAGATAGGCGCGGCGATAGATGCGGGTCGCTTCCCGATTGAAGGGAAGCTGCAAGTAGTGGCCGTTCTCATCGACGAACATGTCGGTGGGCTGGTGGTTCTCGCCGCCATCGAAGTCCGCCAGAACCGAGACGCGCTCCAACCAGTGTCCTTTGCCAAGGATTGGCTCGATCAGCGCCGCCAGCTTTTCATAACTGGGCTCACGCGGCAGATCGTGCTCCTGGACTTCGTCGGGCTGGCCAGGGCGGATGACGCGGATGCGGGTCTTCATGCCGCCCTCCGCGCTTCATGCTGGCGACGCTCAACCGTCGAAAGGATCGCGGTGCGACCATCGCAGCCACAGTCCCGACAGGGGCCAGGATTGCCCGTAGGCCCGTCGCAGCGGTGATACCCGCGCCACTGGCAGGACTGCATCGTGTTGATGCCCTGCTGGCTCAGGCGGCTGTCCGCATTGGGGCCCTGCCATTCCCAGGGGCCGCGATAGGAGGGGGTGGGGCGAAGCATCAGGCGGCCTCCGCCATCTTGGCCTCGACCGGCTGGCGGTAGATCGCCCAGCCCGTCGGGCACTTGCGCTGCAGGTAGAGCGCCAGCCCGGCAACCGCCAGCGCCAGGTCCTGCTCCTCCCAGGAGGCGACCAGGGCATGGGACGAATGCCCGTCAGGGTCGCGTCCATCATCCCCACCGCCGAAGCGCCAGCTCAGGACGCCCTCAACCACCGACCGGCCCACCGTGACGAAGATGGACCCGCTGTCGGGGGCATCGCTGGTACAGGGATGGGGGGCGATGGCGAAGGTGACAATCGCCTGCTCGCCGCTCTCGACGGCCTTGAGGCCATGAAAGATGCCGTGGGAGCCGAACCAGCCCCTGGCATAGCTGCGATGAATGGGCTGGGAGATAGTGTCCGACATCACACCGCCTCCCGGACGCCGTATTCGACATCCTGATCCCAGTTCTGGGCCCGGATTTCGTAGCGACAGAGATGGGCTTCCAACTCGTCGCGGCTATCGCAGAGGCCAGCAAACGACACGATATCGACGCCGATGTTGGCCGGATGGTTCTGGGCGCGGGCCAGCGCCTCCATCAAATCCGGGGCATCTTTCCAGGTGAACTTGCCGGCCATATTGCCGTCTCCTTTCAGGGCTGGCCGGGGCGACCCCGGCTCAAATCAGCTGAAAAGAACTTACACCCGGCGTAAGTCCGCCTGCAAGCAAAAACTTACACCATGCGTAACTGCTGGATAGGCATGAGAAAACGGCCTTGCACGGCTGGAAAGCCGCGCTTTGGGCAGGCTCAGGCCGTCCCGTCAGGGACGGTCAGGAGCGAATCGGTGGGGGAGGGGCTATTTGGGCGGGTTCTGGGCCAGGATGCTGGCAGCTTCCCAGACACCGGGCGCATTGGCCGGAACCTCGCCCTCTTTGAACATCCGTATGGTGATGTCTTCGCCCGGCTTGACGATCCCCACCACGCTGCCCGGCGAGGTATATGTGGTCGTTGTGGCATAGGCGGAATTGCCGAAGCCGGTGACAGTAGTGTTGCTGGTTGTCTGGCCTGGGATATAGACGGCGCCGTGGGTGGTCGCATCTTGGGCGCTCAACAGCGCGAAGTATTTGAAACCATGCGCCTGGGTCATCTTCGCGGCTTCAACCATGACGCTCAATTGCACCTTCGCCGGCGTGTCGAAAGCAGTGCCGCGTGCTGAAATGATCGCCGTCCTGGCATCGATCTGAGATGTTTCCGTTCGGACGCAGCCTGCAAGCAGAGCCACGGAAACCAGTGCAATGGTCTTCTTCATGGTATGCCCCTCAGCAGCCCGTTGTCCGTGCCGTCATTGCGGCCGGTCTTTGTCCCGCAGCGATTTCATGACGGTCAGCGTGTATTCCCGGCTTGCCTCTGACATCCCCGCGAACAGCGATCCCAGCGATTCGGCTTCCGTGGGCGTTCGGTCGATCAGATCCGATGGGGTGCAATGGAGCGCGCGCGCCAGGCGCTCAAAGAGGGCTTGGGTATAAGGCTGCTTGCCGTTTTCCAGCCGCGAGATAGTCGCATCGCTGGTTTCGACCGCGTTGGCCAGCTCCTCGATGGTCATCCCCCGATGCTCGCGCCATTCCTTGAGGTGCGTGCGCCGGTACTTCCGCTCAGGCTGACCCTTTTTGCCCACCTTACCCATGGCGTAAAGCATGGAATCCGCTGGCATTTTCGTCCATGACGTCCGGTGTAAGGCATTCGGCTTGAAAAAACTTACATGTGGTGTAAATTCCGGGCATGCGATTGGACTCATGGCTGGAACTCCAGAAAATGACGCGGGCGGAATTTGCCAAGCGGATCGACGTAAAGCCGCCGACAATCACCCGGATCATCGCGGGACAGCAGAACATCCCGCTCAGCGTCCAGGACGCGATCTTCCGAGCAACGGCTGGCGCCGTCACTCCTGACGACCTCCATGCGGCTTATGTCGTTGCCCAGCGCAGAGGGGAAGCGGCGTGATGGCATCAGTGCCCACCCCTGGCCAGGCCCTTGCGCAAAACCGTTTGCAGGTTTCTCGCCTGGTTGTTCGACATGGCGAAGCGGACGCAGATGCGCCGCTCATCCATTTCCCCGCCAAGCGCCAGCATGCTGACCCAGCCGACAAAGCGCACGATCGAGTCCGCAATCTCGATGCCGATCCCATTGACGTAAAGGCACGGAACGATCTCCGGCTCCGTGAACGGCGCTTCCTTGTTGGTCATGTCAGAAACCTCAAGGATTTCGGTTTTGTCATGCATGAACATTCCTCCCAGCCGGGGGAATGTTTGCATGCGGAAGATTTTCCGTTTTCTGAATCACGCGCGGCGCGGTGCAGAAAATTTCGCCATTGGTTAATCGGGGGTACCCACAATACTCCATACGGGGCTTCGGCATGATCGACCCGCTGGTGATCCTCGCAATCTTTCTGATCACCGGCGCCTTGCTGGGGTGCGGCCTCGCCCTGGCGGCCTGCATGCTGTCCAGCCGGATCAGCCGTCATGAAGAAGATGAGCGGCGCATTCATTTGGGAGGCCGGCCATGATCGGTCTTACGCCGCGCCAGCAGGAATGCCTGGTATTCATCCGGTCCCATCTCAGCGCGTATGGCATCGCGCCATCGTGCGAGGAAATCCGCGTCGCCATGGACCTGACGTCCAAGGGGCGAGTCGGTCGGCTGCTCGACAACCTGGTGGAACGCGGACACGTCCGGCGGCTCAAGAACAGGGCACGGGGGATCGAATTGCTGAGCCATCCCGCCGATTGCGATTGCGCGGTGTGCTCTGACAGCCGCTACATCGCCCAACTCAAGCTGATCCAGGGCCTCAAAGTCGATGCGCCAGTCGCGGTCCTGAAAGTCCGCGCCGACAATTTCCGCCCTCTGCCCCTGACTGTCCGCGACGAACTCCTCGCGGTTGGAAGAGGTCGGAATAACGCCGCCCCGCGCACGCGGACGGCGCTTCCCCGCGAGGCCCGCTGATGAGCCGGCCTCTCGCTGCTTCGCGGGGCATCTATTCCGGGGTTGGCGCATGGACGTCTGCCTCGAATAACGGACCTGACGGCATGGACCGTCAGGCCAGATTGATGGGTAACCGCCGTGCAGACATGCGCGGCCTCAACGAGGGTGTCATCATGAACGCGAGCAATTCTAGGTTCCACGAACGCCGAAAAATTCAGTCACGGCGTGACCACAACTTGCCGCGCAACGGCAATGATCTTCCGAAGAAGCGCTTCGCCTCCGACGAGGTGGCCAAGGCCCAAGCCGAAGTCCTGCAAGGCGTTTTCGGCAATCTCAAAAGCCCGGCCAAGGAAATGGCCCGGGAAACCGGGCTGAATGAGCGGGCCTGCCGCAACCAGATCGCCGGGCTCAACAGCATGAACCTGGCCGACTTCTTCAACGCCTGTCAGGCAATCCCCGAGCTTCAAGCCTGGGGCGCGATGATGATGGGGCTTTCCCCGTCCGATCCGCAGTTCGCAAAGGAGCTGGCGCGCGGGCATCGGGAGATCGTGCTCCGTATCGAAGGCGGCAATCTAACTCTCGGTGGTGGCGGCGAGAATGGCTGACAGGAAGGTCTATTTTATCCAGTCAGGGCAGAATGGGCCGATCAAAATCGGTGTCGCCAAGGATGTTCGTAAGCGGCTTTGGCAACTCCAGACTTCATCCCATGAACCATTAACTCTGCTTGGAACCTGCGATGGCGATGAAGCTCTTGAGGCAGAGTTTCATCTACAATTCTCCCAGTTTCACATTCGCGGGGAATGGTTTGCGCCAGACCCTCTGCTTCTTGAAGAGGGTGAGCGTAGATGTTCGGCGCTGAAAAGTTCGGTCACGCCGACCCGTGAGCCGCTTTACGTCGCGATGTTGGTTGTGACGGAGCTAAAAAAGCAGTTCGCGGAAGCATGGGCCGTCAAAGCGGCCAAGATCACCAACCTTCCAGTGCGCGAGGTGAGGGGGTTCGAGACTGGCGAGACCTCCCTAACCCTTGGCCATCTCGAACCGCTGGCTAGCTGCGGTCTATTGAGCCGGACTGTTGCGGAAATGTGCGCGGCCATTCTGAAGGTCGCAGAAGTGTGCGAGTTCTCAAATCAGATAGAGCCCCTGTTCATCGTATTGGCTCACCCACCGATTACCGCTCTGGTAAAGGCCGATCCTGACGGACCCGCGACCGCAGCGTATCTCAAGGCGGCTTCCGCTCAGTTTTTGGCAGACCCTCACATGGTGATGAAGGGTCCACATGGAGCGGGCCTAAGAGAAGTCATCGCCAATCTTAAGGCGGCAGGGGTGCTCCAATGATGCGCTTGACCTCATCGCGGCGCCGCGCCTTCCACCAGCCCCCGGGCCGTGAGAACGCAAGAAGGCACGTCGAATACGCCATTGTGAAAGGCGTCTACCTCAACGGCACCGACAAGGCCGTGCTGCTCACCACCGAGCGCATGACTGTCCCCACCTGGATTCCGCTGCGGAAGGTCGAGCCCGCATCGCGTCTGGTGGTGGGGCGGGCCACGAAAGACATGCCGATATCCATTCAGGTCGAGCTCGAGACGGCGCTGGAAAAGGGGCTGGTATGAGAAACGACCAGCCACGCCTCCGGGACCTCACGCTGGCCGAACAGGCGCTGGTCATCCTCGCGTGGACTCTCTTTCTCGGCATTTGCGGTCTGATCTTCGGGCTGATCCTCGAATATGGAACGCCGATCCTGGCGGGTCCGATCCAATAGCCGCCGGGGCGCGCGGCAGCAACGGCGCCTCAGACATTCAAACCGCAGAAGGCGGAAAGGAAGAAGCAGAATGGCAAAGCGTAAACCATCGGGCCGAGGCGGCAGAAAGCGCCGGGGCCAGGGCGAGGACATGACGGGCGCCGAAGCTGGCCAGGTCGAAGTCCGCACGCCGCTTTCCATCGACGATGTCGATCTCGATGACGCCGACATCAAGGTCCACTTCAACGCGATCAAAACCGCCACCGAGCGCAAGGACACCGCCGTGTCCGGCCTTCGCACGGCCAAGAAGCGGGCGAACGACACCTGCGCCGGCCTGTCGGACGAGATCGAGCATGTCATGAAGCTGCAGCGGAAAAACGATCCGTCTGCCTATGCGCGCAAGATGAAGGTTCGCAATCGCGTGCTCGGCGCCTTGGGCTTCCCGGTTCAGCTGGAGATCTTCGATACGCTGGCCGGTGATCATATGGAGCAGGTTTACCGCCGCTATTTCGAGGACGGCAAAAGCGGCAAGGCGCTGGACAACCGCTATCCGGTCGGCACGGACATGGCTGCCCAGGCAGCGCGCGCCTGGCGCCATGGCATGGCCGCCCAGTTGGGTGTCACGCCGCAGCAGGCCGATGCCGATCTCGAAGAGGGCATCGCGGAAGTGGAAAGCCGTCTGCCGCCTCCCCCAACCATGACAGCGCAATCGCAGCTGACGCAGCACTGAACAGAGGCCCGCGTGATACTGGCATACGACGCTTCAACCGTTGCAATGGGCTTTGCCCATGGGGGGCCGGTCGATCCGGCTCCCCGTGGCGGCGTCTGGAAGCTTGCAGGCTGCGACGAACATTTGTTTGACCACACGCTCGGCAGTGTTGGGCGCTCGCTGGTTCAGCAGGTGCAATTCCTGCGGCCGCGCGCCGTCTATCTCGAAGCCCCCATGTCGAAGGTGGACCGAAACCACAGCGAAGCCAGCGCGGCTGCTCTGGCCCAGATGACCGGCGGCATCCGCATGCAGCTCGGGATGCTCCACATCCGGGTGGTGATGTGTTCGGTCTTCAACGTCCGCAAGGCATTCGGCGTCAATCCCTATCTGCCTCGGAAGGAGGCGAAGGAAGCGGTCCAGAGTTTGTGTGACAATCTGGGCTGGTCATATGCGAACGACGACGAGTCCGACGCAAAGGCGGTCTGGGCCTACGGCATGGCCCGCGAATATCCCGGCTGGAAGCCAAACCAGCCACAACTCTTTTCAGTCGGAGGGACGCGCTGATGAGCTTGCTTCCCCTGGCCAGCTTTTCTTTCGAGCCGCCGCCCACTCCCGCGCGCGACCTGGGCGCGAAAGGCAAAGAGGCATGGCTGCCTCTGGTGCAGCTGCGCATCGACGAAAGTTATCAGCGCCCGGTCGATGCGGCTGGACGCAAGACCATTCGCGGCATTATCGAGAATTTCAGCTGGACGAAGTTCGCACCCTTGGTGGTGTCCCCAAGGCCGGGCGGCCTTTATGCCGTCGTCGACGGCCAGCACCGGGCCGTAGCGTGCGCGCTGCATGGGGGCATCAAAGAGGTACCCTGCCACATCCTGTCATGCACGCCGGCGGAAGAAGCCGCGGCTTTCGCCACGATCAACGGCATCGTCACCAGGATGCATCCGCAATATCTGTTCCGGGCCCGGATCGCGGCCGGTGACAAGTCCGCAGTTGCGGGAAATGAAGCTGCGATGGCGGCAGGGGTCAAAATCCTGGCCTACCCGGTCGCGTCTTCCCTGCTGAAAGTGGGCGAGACGCTCGCCGGCAAGACCATCGAATTGGAGCTGCAGCGGGTAGGGCGCACCGCCCTGGTTGCCGCCTTGGAGCTCATCACGCGCACGGGCTCGGGCAATGCGGGTCTGGTCAAGGCCTCCATGATCGAGGGGTTCTGCGACGTCTATGCCACCCATCCGAAATGGCTGGCGACCGAAGATGAATGTCGCCGCGTGGTTCACCGCAAGACGGTGAGGGCGATCCTGACCGCCGCCATGCAGCGCCAGGGCAACGGTGAGGGCACGTTGCGGGCAATGGTGGCCCAGGTTCTCGCCCACACCCTTCACGAATCCCTGGGCGATGGCGGCAAGACCATCAACCCCCTGGAAGTCGAGAGGGCAGAGGCTTTGAAGGCAGCTCGAAAGGGGCGCGCCCCGGTCGCATTCCAGAAGCGGCAGGCGCCGAAAGCCCCTTCCAAGGTGGAACGCGATAGAGCGGCTGCCCTCGCACGGACTCAGGAAGCCCATCGGCTGGTCATGGAGCGCGAAGCCAGACCTGTGACGCCGCCGAAGCCCAAAGTCGACGAGCGCGCGCTGATCGAGGCGCATTTGAAAAAGCATGGCGTGCGCCGGTTTGAGAGCGGCGCTACCGGAAACACCAGCGACTTGCTGGACTGGCTGAACCGCAACGGTCACTCCGCCCGCCGTGGCAAATCTCGGTTGCGCAAGCCCTACGTCATCGACGGCAAGATGTACGACCTGTCGGGCCTGTTCAATTTCGTCAACAAGGTGCGCCAGAAGTTCAAGCTCGAACCGCTGACCAATGCGCCCGCCGTGTTCAAGGGCAACAAGCCATCGGGGTCGTTCACATGACCGTCGATCTGGAAAGGGAAGTCGGCCGCCTGCAGGGCGTCATCGCAGATGCCATCGCCGCTCTGGACGAGAAACGGCTGGGGGATGTGCGGCGCATCCTCAAGACCGGAAAGGCCGAGCCTGTGAAGGCAATGACGGGCGTCATCGCCCGGGACGGGGGAGCGGCATGACGGCTTGGCAGTTCGGTTCCATGCAGATGTTCGGCTACGACCTTATCGTTGCGGACCCGCCGTGGGACTTCGAGAACTATTCCGACGCCGGCACCGCCAAGGGCGCCGATCCCCACTATCAGGTGATGAGCCTCGATGCGATCAAGGCCCTGCGGGTGGGAGAACTCGCCGCCCGAGATTGTCTGCTTTTGATGTGGACATGCGGTTGGACAATTGCCACCGGGCAGGCACAGCAAGTGGCCGCTGCCTGGGGGTTCCGGCCTTTGACCGAGATTGTGTGGCGCAAGACCACGACTAGCGGGAAGGTCCGCATGGGCACCGGTTATCGTGTCCGGACATGTCACGAGCCAATCTTGCTCTGCGTGACGGGCAATCCCACTCACGAGCCCTTCTTGTCCTGCTTCGACGGTATCGCCCGCCAGCACTCGCGCAAGCCGGAGGAATTTTACCGGATGGTGGACGCGTGCTGCCCGAACCTGCAAGGCCGCGCCGATCTGTTCAGCCGAAAATCGCGGCCCGGCTACGACGGTTGGGGTCATCAGACAGGAAAGTTCGACGACGAAGGCAATGAAGCCCCCCCCCCCCCCCCCCCCCCCCCGCAATTCCTCAGAGCTCCCATTTGAGTAATGCAGCATGAGTGGAAAAGTCGTTTCTTGGGCCATGGAGCAGCACACCGGGTCACCGGCAGCCAAGCTGGTGCTGGCGAAGCTAGCCGACAATGCCAACGAGCAGGGCTTCTGCTGGCCGTCCATAGAATTGCTCATCGAGCACACCGAATTGGGCCAATCGACTGTCTACAAGCACCTGACGGCTCTTGAGGGCCTGGGGCTGATAAAGGCCCTTGACGCGCTCCACCCCGAACATGGCTACGCCATCAAGGCCTTTCAGATCGCCGTCCCGGAGGCTTGGCAGGAGATTCCACCTCGTGGAAAGCGGAAGGGTGCGATTCCACCCGGTGGAAAATCGATTCCACCTCGTGGAAATAAGATTCCCGGAGGTGGAAAAACCATTCCACCAGGTGGAATCCCATATAAGGATGAACCGTCAATAGAACCGCCAGAGGAACCAAAGGCGCAACGCCCTTCGGGCGGCTCCCATTCCAAGCCCCAGGCTGAACTCGATCTGGGGTTGCCTGCTTGGCTACCAGTCGATGCCTGGACAGGCTTCGTCGCTATGCGGAATAAAATCCGCTACCCGCTCACCGATCGCGCCAAGACGCTGATCGTCAGCAAGCTCGACGAACTGCGGAAGCATGGCCATGACCCCGGGGAAGTTCTCGATCAATCCACCAGGAACAGTTGGCGCGATGTTTTCAAACTCAAATCGGACAGAGGTGACCATGTCCAAAAACCTGCCCTCACAGGCTTTGCCGCCACAGTCGGTCGTGCCGTTCAAGAGCGCAATGGGAACGGCCTATTCGATGGCGGAGGCGAGGAGATTGTCATCTCTCCCCGTGCCCCAGCTTAAGCGCGAACTGCAGGCACTCGAGGCGGCCCTGGGTGTGCCGCTGCGGAAAGAGGAATGCGACAGTGTGCTGAAGAACTTGGCGATCCTAATGCCCAGGGCGAACCTATCGCCCGATGACGCGCACACAATGCTGGACCTTTATTTCCAGCTTCTGAGCCGGGCAGGCGTGACTGGAAAAATGCTCCGCTCGGCGGCCGAGCGGTTCGTCATGGCGCCGAATGAGGGGAAGGCAAAATGGTTTCCCGATCCCGGCCAGCTGCGTGATCTGTGCGCAGACGATATCAAGACCCGGCGGCAGAAAATGCTTGCGCTGGAAAAGGCAAACCAGCTGCTGGCGCTCCCGCCGCCGGCCGACGATGCGCTAGGAAGCATGGCGCAGCGGCTTAACGAACTGGGGGACCGTATGCGCGTGGTCAGCGACACGCGGCGGGACGACGAAGAAACCCAGCTTTCGGCCAGGATCAAAACGGGCCGTGACAGCACAGATGCCGCCGAGCTCAAGGCCGCGATTGCCAAGAAAGTCGGGGTGACGGTTGAGGATATAGAACGCCGCTACCCTCCCAGAAACGAAGTTGCGTAGCCAGCCATGTTTGACATTCAGACCCACATTCGCCGCGCCGCGCTCGCTCTGCGCACCAGGGCCAAAGCCAACGAGCTGCAACTGGATGATGTGACGTGCCACACCCTGGCGCGGGCCGTGATCGGTGTTTTGCCCAACAAGCAGTGGTTTGCGGGGGTAACCAAGGACCAGCAGGAATGGGTGGCAGCTTCCAATCTCCGCGAGCAGGGCTTTGCGGTCTATCTGCCGAAGATCCATATGCGCTGGCAGGATGGCAGAAAGATCGAGGCCCGGAGCATCCTGCGATTCACCGGATACATTTTCGTCGCCTTCGACCTGCAGCGCGATCCCTTCGGGCAGATCAGCAATACGCGCGGGATGGATGACTCCGATGGCGCGGCCCTGCTGGGCGGGGACCGGCCCACGCCGATTCCTGCATCCATCATCGAAGGCCTGCGCCAGGCCGAGGACGAAGAGATGGCGCGCGCCTTGGCCCGCAAGAAACCCAAGCCCCGCGCCGACCTGGTGCCGGGCGACCAAGTGATGATCGCCGGCGACCGCGACAATCATGCCTTTGGGCGCAAAGGCGTCTATGTCGGCAGCGACCGCGGCATGGCCAGCGTCTTCATCGGCTTTGCCTGCTGGAAGGTGCCCGACTGGACCCTGAAGAAGATCGAGCAGGAGGTAAAAGCGGCGTGACGTCACAGAAAGCACCTGTCAGCAGCGTCGGCCGAGACGGCATGTCCACCGCTTCTGACGGGTTGCGATTTATCGGTCGCGCGCTGCTTTGGCCGCTGCGTGCGGTGATGATCGCCATGTGGATTACCGGCATGGTGCTGTTCATCGCCGTGTCGATGGTGGGCGCGGCTTGCTATGCGCTGGTCAGAGAGTAGGGAGCCGCCGATGCCAGTACGAAATCAAGATACCTACGCGGATGGCACGCCATGCCTGACGCCGGTTCTTCGGCCCCAAGGCGCGGGCTGGCGGGAAATTCCCCAGCAGCACATGATGGGGTATCCCTGCCGCGCCTTCTTTCACGACAAGACCTATCTCGCAGTCCTTAGCGCTGTTGAAGTCGCCAGCGACGAAAACAAGGGGCCAGAATACCACATCAGCATCAGCAAACAGGTCATTGGCCTGCGGACACAGCGTTGCTCATCCGAGGAGGCGCGCTGGGTACTGGAACAATTCGCGCTGGACGGTGCGGAGGAAGACAACCACGTCCCCAGCGGCATGGTCCGCAACTTCTGGCGTCCCGTCGCCACCGGCCTGATCGGCATGGAGTGCCGATGCAAAGCCGAAGAGCCGGCCATTGTCGAAGACAAGGGAGATTTTACCTGGCGCGCCGCGCCGCCATCACGCTGAAGGAGCGCCACATGCAAAACATCATCGACAGACTGAAAGCGGCCAAAGACGCCAGCCGTGAACTGGATACAGAGATTTTCGAGGCCGTCACCGGCAACGGTGTGTTCGACCCTGCCAATCGCAAATTCTGGCGACCGGCCGGGCTATCCACCCGTGAGCCGCTAGACTTCACCCGGTCGCTTGACGATGCTGTGAAGCTGATCCCGGACGGCATGTTCTGGCTTGCCGGTCACGGCAAGACGCGCCCCGCCGAACCTCTTGGTGGCGCGCAGGTGTTCCGCCCAGGCGATGATCTGAACCCGCTGGGTGAAGGCGAAGGCGCCAGCGTGGCCATCGCAATCTGCATTGCGGCGCTGGATGCCCGTCAATCCCTCCAACCCGTCACATAGAGCGAGCAGATTTTATGGAAGCAATTGTCACCAAGCACACGAACCGGACATTGGGAGCGCCGCAGGGCTGGAACGCCTCGGCGCACGGCGAGTGCAGGGGCTTGCCGGTCCACATGACCGATGACCCCTACATCTATTCGTGGTGGCGCCTGACTTGGCGCGAGCGCCTGTCGGTGCTGTTAGGAACTCCGGTTCGGGTCTGCATCGTCAGCACGGCCCAGCCGCCAATCAGTCTCGAAACAACTTCCAACTAAAGGCGAGCCGCAGCGATGATCGCAATGCACACCCCAGGTTGCGCCAGCCACACCGGCTTGCGGTGCAGTTGCTTTATCGAGGAACGCGAGAGGGCCTATCAGGACGCGCGCAACTACGGCACCGGCTTTGTCCTCCTCCATCATGACGGGCGAATTGAGCATATCCCGCACGGCAAGATCATCATGCACACGCGACCCAACACGCAGGAGGATTGAAGATGGGCCCGGGAATGTTTGACGGCCTCGGCACGTTCATCACGGCCAGCTTTTGGATCATGGCTATCTCCGTGCCGCTTGGCATCTGGAAGCTGCTGGACCTGATCGTATGGGCCGTCCATCACATCAAAATCTCATAACCGGGGGAGTCACAAGACCATGCACGATCCACTGACCCAAGCCTTCGACATTCGCCTGCCCTGGCCTGGTCGCGCCTACGGCATTCCGCTGGTCACGATCTGGCACGTTGACCCCGAGAAGCCCTGTAGGGGGCAGCGGTCAGACGATAGTTGCGGCTGGTTCGACCGTCGCCCGCGCGAATACGCCGATGCGGTCATATATCTGCTGAACGACAACGAGTTCATGCACGATTTGAAAAGGTCGATTGCCACGCGCAAGCCCGTCACCGGCTATCACGGCCACACATTTCCCCGGATGCCTGCCGGAGAGGTCCTGGCTGCGACCTTGATGGTGGCGAACTATCTGGAACTGCGGCGCTGGTGGAACGGCCAGGACGGCAAGGCGGGCGCCCATGCCTCGTTCTGGCTGCGCCACTTCACCCGCAGGCGCAAGGTGGGTTCCATCGCTGCCGATCTGGCCTTGGACCCGCTTGATAATCTGTCGGCCACAGAAGACGCGGAAGGCATGGTGCGCATCGTCGCCGCCTGCCTCCATCGCCGCTTCAAGCCGTGGTGGCGCCATCCTCGCTGGCATGTCCATCACTGGACTGTGCAAATTCACCTGTGGCAGACCTTTCGCCGCTGGGCATTGTCGCGGTGCTGCAAATGTGGCGGTCGCTTCGCCTGGGGTGAAAGTCCCACATCCGATTGCTGGGATACGCCTCCGCTCAAGTTTTTGCAGGGCGAGAAGCATGTCTATCATGGTCGGTGCGGCGGGATTGGCATGGCTGTCCCGAATACCTCTCGCAACAATTCCGTTCACTGACCGAGGCAACCTTGTGATCCTGACGGGCTCCAAGCTCCAAGAAATCGGCCTGGCACTCTATGGTGACAGCTGGCCCTCGGTCATGGCCCACCGCCTGAAGAAGCACCGCCGCACGATATTCCGCTGGCGGGATGATAGTCCCCCGGCCGAGCTCAAGCGGGAGCTGCTGCAGCTGGTGGAGAACCAGATCGCCGAACTGGGGGCGCTGTACGAGGAATTGCGCGAGGATGTGGGCGCCTTCTAGGCGTGTCACTCTGAAGTGGCATGAAAAACGGCCGTTAAGAAACTAGGTCTTGACGCGGAATCCCAAATCGCCGCAGAAATGCGGCTGTTCCGAGGGGCGCGGCGCGATATGCCGCTTTGGCCCAAGTCGGTAGGCATGGCGAAGGCCGCCTGCCACCCGCATGGAACAGCACCCAAACCTGCGACCGAACGAGCAACCTGGGCTTTGGCCCAGCGCGCTCAACCCTTGAAAGCTGCACGCCGGCATTCACCGGCGGGGGCCCGTATGGGACCTAAAGCTACAGGGGCGGCCCGCCCACTGAAGGTCGACATGGAACGCACCCTGTTCACCTATTCCGAGATCTATCCCAAGGTGCCTGGCTTCAAGCGTGGCGACACCTCGCATGATGCCGCCAAGGTAATGCGGGAAAGGGCCCCCACGTTGCGCGAGCGCGTTCTGGGTGAGTTCCGGGCCTTCGGACCCATGACTCCAGATGAATGCGCCACCTCGCTCAGGGCATCCATCCTCTCAATACGCCCCCGCGTGAGCGAGCTCGTCGCTGATGGCCTGGTGGTCGACACCGGGGCCAGGCGCATGAACGAAAGCGGCATGAGCGCAAAGGTCTATCGCGTCCCCGAATAAGCCGGGGATTAATTCCCGCCCTAAAAATGGAAATCCAGCCATGAAGCTGCTCGTCCTGCTTTCGCTTCTGCTGCTCGCCGGCTGCGGATCGTGCCTCGATCCGTTCAACAAGCTGTCGGACTGCCCGAAATTGGGCGCCTCCTATCAGGGCGCGGCTATTCCTTAAGCCTCAACAGTTCCGCCACGCTGTCGGAACACACCAGCACAGGCCTTGCGGCCTTTGCCTGCGGCGCCGAGCCCCCCTCGGCTTTCGCAGCCTTCTTGGGCGTTCCCTCAACAACTTCCCCGGGCGGCCAAGCACCGTCCGGGGTCTTTTCGAGCAAAGGCACTATGGCAAAAAAGACGGCCGCGGCGGTGGCCAAACCAAGAGGACGCGGGCGCCCCCGCTTCGAACCCACAGACAAACAGCGCGGCATCGTCGAGGCCCTGGCCGCGCTCGGCATGAACCAGACGGTGATCGCCGGCTATCCCGACATCCAGATCGACGAGAAGACTCTGCGGGAGTATTTCCGCACCGAACTGGACTATGGCCTAACCAAGCTGCTCGCAGGCGCGGTCAACCAGCTGGGCCGGATGGCCCTGGGCGCGCCCGCCATCTTCGATGAGAAGGGCAACAAGATCAGGGATGAGGTCAGGCCCGAACTGGGCGCGATCTGCTTCCTGCTCAAGACCAAGGGGAAGGCCCTGGGCTTCAGCGAGCGCATCGAGCACACGGGCAAGGATGGTGATCCGATCTCACACAACCACACCGTCATCGACGAGGTGGACGAACTGATCCGCGAAGAGCTCGGCAGCGGCAAACGCCAGCCAGCCACCAAGCATTGAACCCATGGCGATAGACGACAATCAGTTCGCCTTCGAGGAGGCGTTCAATCTTCTGTGCGGCACAATGCTGGGGGAGGGGTGCTATCGGAAGGTCTTCGCCTGCCGGGTTGATCCCACCCTGGTGGTGAAGGTCGAGGCAAAGACGGACAGCTTCGCCAATGTTGGCGAGTACGAGTTCTGGGAGAGCTACTGCAAGGAACCGTGCGCAAAGTGGCTCGCCCCTTGCGTGGCGCTATCCGGTTATGGCCGGGTGCTGTTGCAGAAGCGGGTCGAGCCGCTGCAGAAGGGCCAGCTGCCAGAACGCGTGCCGTCGTTCCTGAGTGATTTGAAATTATCAAACTTCGGGATGTTCGAAGGCCGTATCGTCTGCTGCGATTACGGGCTGCTGACATGGTCGCCCGCCATGCGCATGCGGAAGGCAAACTGGGACTGAGGCAATCGACATGGCCAAGAAGCGCAGCCGCCCTGGTCCGTTCGCCGGTCCCGGCAAGTCCTTCCCCATCGGGGATGACAAGCATGCCCGCCTGGCCATCGGCGGCGCCACCCGCTCCTTCAACGCGGGCAACATCAGCGAGTCCGAAGAGGACACGATCAAGGCCAAGGCGCGGGCCAAGCTCGGCCATGGCGCCAAGCAGCGCACTGGCAAGACCCGCAGCTGGAAAGGCTAATGCGCCGGTTCTGGCAATTTGTTCTGGCGCTGATCAGCGCCACCGCGGCCGACGACATCGGCCAGCCTGACGATAAAGGTTTCTGATGCAGCACAATTCCAAGGTCGAGATCGAGCGGGTGAACGGCAAGTACGTCTCCCAGATCGAGGTTTCCAGCATCGGCCGCGCCGGTCGCAAGCGCCTGGTGGCCGACACCTTCCACGAAGCCCTCAAACAGGTCGCGGGCGCGCATGACGAATTGCTCGGACATGTCGAGACTTTCCACAAGGCTTCGCAACCCGCGCCGGTACCCGTTGCGGACGAAAACCCCAAGGCAACGGCGAAGGACGGCAATGTGAGGCCGCATCTAGTGCCCAAGGCCAACAAACCCGGAAAGAAGCGCAATGAACAGGCGCGCAAGTTTGCGTCCGAGTGAACCCACGCCTTGAGCGGCTGAGCGCCTATCGGCGCATTCTGGACCGCGCCCGCGAGCAGGGCGAAAGCCATTTCATCGAGGCCCAGCGCAAACTCTGCCGCGCGGACCTGTTCTATCTGCTGCTGTTCCCGCTGAAGCGAAAGGACATCAACCGGGATTGGCTGTTCGAGCGGTGCTGCGAAGTCCAGGCCTCGCCCAATGGGCACTTGGACCTGTGGGCGCGCGAACATTACAAAGCCCTGCGGCTGGATGAGCCAGTACCAACACCGTCCGGCTGGGCTCGCCATGGCGACCTGAAGCCTGATGACTGGGTCTTTGGCCCTGATGGCCAGCCAACCCGTGTGGTTGCCGTCTCCAAGGTCTTTGATGAGGCACCGGCGTTCGAGTTGGTTTTCGATGACGGCTCCAGGATGGAGGCAAGCCGCGATCACCTGTGGCAGGTCGAGGCGCGTTCCAGGCGCAGGATTACTGGCGGCCGCGCTTATCGTGAACCAAAGGTCATCGCAACCGAGGAAATCGCTGCCATATCGCACCGGCCTGACAAGCGCCTTGCCATCCCGGTCAATGCTCCGCTGGATATGCCGGAGGCCATTCTTCCAATCGGCCCATACACACTCGGTTGCTGGCTTGGAGACGGGACGAGCGCGGATGGTTCAATTACTTTTGGCGATGCCGACATCGCAGAAGGTATCCAGTCCGAGGGGTTTAAGATCGGGCCAGCGAATAGGTTGCGGCGCACGGTCTACGGGCTGAGTCCTCTGCTCCGGGGGCTTGGTCTGATCGGAAGCAAAGCAACAGCGCTTCCGATGGACTATCTGCGGGGCAGCGAGCAGCAGCGGTTGGCCTTGTTGCGCGGCCTGATGGACACAGATGGCCATTGCAACACTCGGGGAACAGCCACCTTCACCAACAAGACCGGCGTCCTTGCCACCTTGGTCTTCGATCTGGCCACCAGTCTCGGAATGAAGCCCGTCAAACGGGAATATCGCGCGTCGCACGGAACGTTCTGGCAGGTGTCATTCCAGGCTTACCAGGCTCAGAATCCATTCCACATTCGGCGCAAAGCAGAAAGAGCGAAGCCGGGCAGCCGTAACGCCAAGCGTTTCATCATCAGCTGCAAAGCCATTGGCCGCCGAGCCATGTCTTGCATTCAGGTTGAACGAGCGGATGGCCTCTATCTGGCCGGCCGCCAAATGGTGACGACACACAACAGCACGATTATCACCTTCGCCAAGACGATCCAGGACATCCTGATCGATCCCGAGGTGACGATCGGCATCTTCAGCCACACCCGGGCAGCCGCCAAAGGCTTCTTGCGCCCGATCAAGGCTGAGTTCGAGAACAACGACGACCTGAAGCGGCTGTTCAGCGACATCCTGTGGATGGAGCCGAAGAAGCAGGCGCCGAAATGGTCTGAGAACGAAGGCTTGATCGTCAAGCGCACCGGCAACCCCAAGGAAGCCACGCTCGAATGCTGGGGACTGGTCGAAGGCATGCCTACCGGCAAGCACTTCATGGGCCGCGTCTATGACGACGTGATCGACCAGGACTCGGTGCGCAACCCCGATGCCATCCGGCGCACCACCGGCGCCTGGGAATTGAGCCTGAACTTGGGCAAGGTCGGCGGGTGGGAACGCTACATCGGCACCCGCTATCACTATGCCGATCCGTATCGTGAAATGATGGCGCGCGGCTCGGTCAAACCCCGCATTCACACCTGCACGGTGGAGGGAACCTTCCCAGGCACGCCCGTCTTGATGCCGGCGGACGTGCTGGCCAAGAAGCGGCGTGACCAGGGCATCTACACCTTCAGCTCGCAGATGCTCCAAGACCCCACCGCCGACAAGAAGGCCGGCTTCAAGGAAGAGTGGCTGCGCTACTATTCTGGCCGCATCAGCGGCGACCGCATGGTCAAATATCTGCTGTGCGATCCGGCCAACGCCAAGAAGAAGGACAGCGACTTCACCGCCATGGGCGTGATCGGGCTGGGCCCCGACCAGAACTATTACCTTCTGGACGGTATCCGCGACCGCCTCAGCCTGACGGAACGGTGGCAGGCCCTTTCCCAGCTGCATCGCCGGTGGCGGCCCAAGGGTGTCGGATACGAGCAATACGGCTTGCAGTCGGACCTGCAGCATTTCGAAACCCAGATGACCGAAGAGGAATATCGCTTCGAGATCACGCCCCTGGGCGGCGGCCTGGCCAAGCATGACCGCATCCGCAAGCTGGTACCCCTCTTCGAGGCCGGACGCTTCTGGCTCCCGGAAGTCCTGGTAAAAACGGACTATGAAGACCGGCAGATCGACATCGTGCAGATGTTCGTCGACGAGGAATACAAGGCGTTCCCCGTCGCCATGCACGAAGACTTCTTTGACATGCTGGCCCGCATCGAAGATCCCGCTCTCGACGTGAAGTGGCCGAAGCCGGACGTGGAAGACGAAAGCTCGCGCTATGCGCTGCGAAAGCGCCGCCGACAACGGGCGCCATCCGCTTGGGCCAGTTGAGGTTGTGGCATGACGGTATGGACCGCAACCGACTTCGAAGCCTGGTTTGCAGCGCAGCGGCCTTTCCTTGTGGTGAAGTATGCAGGGGCCCAGGCCAGCTTTGATTTCGGCGGCGAGACGTGCAGCTTCCAGGTGGCTTGCAGCGAGAACGGAGCCAAAGAAGCGGACGCAAATGCCATAGCCTGGTTCCGCAGCATCAAATATGTGGCGATGAACGTGACCAGCTATCCACGCCGCCAGGTGCTCAGCCGTTGGCTTTTGGACGGTGATCAGGGCGCAAAAGCCGCCTGGGCGAGAGGATCGTGATGCTGACCTTCGACGACAAGGCGACCATCGAGAACGCGATCTTCAAGCGCCTGCATGAGCCGGGCAAGACCGAGATCGCGGACCTTAAGGTCGAGAACCACCCGAATGCCACGCCGCCATATATCGCGGTTGGCGTCTGGCTCATTCTGAAGGACCGCATTGGCCGCGAAGGCTTGATTGACCCCAGAAGCTTCTTCGATCTGCCGGCCGAGTTCGAACACAGTCACCTGCTGAATGAGATCGACGAGATTGCAGAGCAACTGAAGGTGGTCAGGCGCGAGACGGTGTTCTCGAACCTGTTGGCAGTCCCCAAGAAGGAAGGCCCGCGCCAGTTCGTGACCGGCACAGGCCTGCGTGGCCGCTGGGGCAGTTCTGCGAGCCCTTCCAGTGAGCGCAAATAGTGGCGTTGCGTTCCACGCCGCTGGCGGCGGGCGAGATCCACCGTGATTTCGAGACCGACGTCCTGCAGGGCCTGAAACAGCACGACGCTACCATGCATGGCTGCCCGGTCTGGAAGGTCGAAAGCAAGATCGATGGCAAGCTGACCATCTGGTTCAAGGGTGCGCGTGACGGCGTGGAGTGGCAGGGTGCCATGCGCTTCAACCTGCTCGAGGCCAAGCCGCTGATGGGAAATGTGGAGGCCTGCGTCGACCACGCCCTGCAAATCCTGGCATCCATTGCCGCTCGCGGTTCTCAGCCGCTCATTCAACGCGCACAGGCCTAGCCGATGGGTGACGATCAGGACTTGACCGGGGTCAGCGACGAGCAGGCCGTCACCGGCGATGACGAACTGCAGGGGCAGTCCCGGGATCAGGCCGACCAGTCCGACTTCAAGCGACTGGTGGGCTGGTACCGGCACGCGCGGGATTTCAGCCATGACTGGCGGCAGGAATCGCGCACGAATTATGACTTCGTGCCAGGGCGCCAGTGGTCTGACACGGATGTGGCCACGCTGAAGGACCAGCTGCGCCCCGTCATCACCTTCAATCGTGTCGGCCCCATGGTGGACACCATTGCCGGCCTGGAAGCGGGCAACCGGCAGAATATCAATTACATCCCCCGCCAGGTGGGCAAGCAGGGCGTCAACGACCTGCTGACCTCGGCGGCGCACTTCTTCCGCGAAGAGGCCTATTCGGACGATGAGGAGTCCGATGCCTTCCGTGACCTGGTGATCTGCGGCATGGGCTGGACCGAAACCCGGCTGGACTATGACGATGACCAGGACGGAATGCTGGAAACGCCGCGTGTCGATCCCATGGAAATGTTCTGGGACCCCAGCGCGCGCCGAAAAAACCTGCAGGACCGCCGCTATCACTGCCGCGTCAAGGACATGCCGACCGATGACGCGATGGACCTGATTCCGGGCGCGACGGCTGAGGAACTCGACGCGAAATGGGCGGAAGACACTGGGGCGGCGTCATCGCCCCATGATGCACAGGCCGCCCCGTTCTATCGCAACGACCAGTCCGACAAGATCGACACCGAGCGCAAGACGGTGCGTGTCGTCGAGTTCGAGTGGTGGGACTATGAGCACTGCGTCCGCACCATCGACCCTTTCACCCATCAGCTGATCACTGTCTCGCGGAAGGATTATCGTATCCTGGCGGACCGGGTGAGCCGCCTGGGCTGGGGCGATCTGGACGGCGTGCCCATGCGCCGCAAGGTTTACTGGCGTGCCCTGGTGGGCTCGAAGGTGCTGCGCAAGTGGAAAGGCCCAGAAAAGGGCGGTTTCTGCTACAAGGCGATGACCGCCAAGCGCGACCGCAACAAGAACACCTGGTATGGCATCGTCTCGGCCATGATGGACCCGCAGCGCTGGGCCAATAAGTGGCTGTCGCAGTCCCTGCATATCCTGAATACCGGCGCCAAGGGCGGTATCATCGCAGAAGAGGATGCGTTCGACGACTGGGACCAGGCCCTGGAGGACTGGGCCAGCCCGGACAGCATCGTCAAGGCAGCCGCCGGCGCGGTGAAAGAAAAGAAGATCATGGATCGGCCGGTGAACCAGATCCCGCCCGGCCTGGACAAGCTGCTCACCCTGGCCATCTCGTCGATCCGCGATTGCGCCGGCGTCAATCTGGAACTGCTGGGCCAGGTTGCCCAGGACCAGCCGGGCATCGTCGAGCACATGCGCAAGCAGGCCGGAATGACCGTGCTGCAGGACATCTTCAACTCGCTGCGCCGCTACCGTAAGGAGCAGGGCAAGCTGATGCTGTTCTTCATCACCAAGTTCCTGAGCGACGGCCGTCTGATCCGCATCGGCGGTCCGGAAAATGTCCAGTATGTCCCGCTGGTGAAGATGCCAGACACGCTGGAATACGACGTCATCGTGGACGAGGCGCCCACCAGCCCGAACATGAAAGAGCAAATCTGGATGACGCTCACGCAGCTGTTCCCCTTCCTGAAGGGAGCAGGTCTGCCGCCGGCGGCGCTGATGGAGCTGATGAAATACTCGCCGCTGCCCGCCAGTGTGGTGTCCAACGTCGAAAAGGCGATGCAGAACCAGCCACCGCCACCGCCAAGCCCGCAGGTCATCACAGCGCAGGCCCGGGTCATGGAGGCGCAGGGCAAGGCCAAGCTGCTGGAAGCGCAGGCGCAGGACGTGGCCAGCCAGAACACCATCGACACGATGCGCGCCCGCGCCGAAAACCTGAAGACCACGGTGGAAGCCGCCCAGGCCCAGGCCGATGCCCTCGACACGCACGCCGATGTCGAACTGAAGCGGTCGCAGGCGATCCTGAACCTGGCCAAGGCCGAAGCCGAGAAGCAGGGCATCCCGCTCGATCAGCTGCTGGGCATGGTCGAAATCCTCGACCGCATCCGTACGCTGCGCCAGCCCGCCAACACTGACCCCGCAGCCCAAGCCGCTGCATAGGAGACCCGCCATGGCCAAAATGGTCAGCCTCAAGCTGTCTAAGAAGGAAGCCAAGTCCGAAATTGGCTATCCCGAGCAGGTCGGCAAAGATGAAAACCTGCCGAAGTACCCCTGGGACACCAAGATCACACTCGGCAACGAGGTCCTGGACAAGCTCGGCGTGAAGCCCTCGGACTTCAAGACCAACCAGGTGCTGGAAATCACCGCCAAGGTCGAGGTGGTGGGCACCACCGAAGAACAGCGCCAGCGCGGCCCGGATCGCAGCGAAGTCCGCCTGCAGATCACCGACCTGGCGATCGACACCAAGGCCATGAAGAAGGCCAGGGCGGAAGACGAACACCTGAACAGTATTGCCGGTCCCACCTCCGAAACGGTGGACGAAGACTGACATCGCCGCGCCGGGCGTTCCGGCGCATCGCCGCGTGAGCGTGTCACGCATCGGCCCGGGCCGTATCCCGGATGGAGAGCAAACCCCACCACATGGGCGACGACATCAACATCACCGACCAGGATACCCTGAGCGCAGACGAACAGGCGCTCCTCAAGCAGATGGAGAACGACGACCAGGGCGCTGGCGTCAACGATGAGGGCGGCGCACCGCCTCCGGCTCCGAAGAAGACACCGAAGAAAGCCCCGAAGGCAGCCCAGCAGCAGGCCCAGGCCGATGAAGGTCAGGACGATGCGGAAGGCGACGAAGGCGATGCCGAAGGCGATGCCGGCGCCGCCAACAAGCTGGTGCCTCTCCAGGCCCTGCATGAGTCGCGCGCCACCAACCGCGAATTGAAGGCCGAGCTGGCCCGCCAGCAGCAGGAACACGAACAGCGCATGGCCACGGCCATGGACCGCTTCGAACGTGCCCTAAAAGCCTTCGCCCCCAAGGAAGAAGCGCCGAAAGAGGAGCCCGTCCCCGATTTCGATGCCGATCCCGCTGGTCACATTCAGGGGGTCATGAAGAAGACCGGCAAGACCCTGGAAGAGGTCCTGTCCTATATCAACGAGCAGAAGGCGCAGAAGCAGCAGGCCGAAACCCAGACCGCGGAGCAGAGAAAGCAGGCCGAGACGATAAACGGCATCCTCGGCTACGCCATCGAGCAGGAGAAGGGCTTCAAGGCCAAGACGCCGGACTATGACGCCGCGTCCGCCTACCTGATAAAATCGCGGACGGACGAACTGGCCGACCTGGGCTATTCCGACGGCCAGATCCAGCAGATCATCAACACCGAGCGCCTGACCATCGCCAACCAGTGCATGCAGTCGAAGAAGAACCCGGCCGAGGTGGTCTACAACATCGCCAAGAAGCGCGGTTACAAGAATGCTGCCAGTGACGACGACGACCAGGGCCAGGATCAGGGCGAGCAGCGCCAGGTTTCCCAGCAGAAGCTGGAAGGCATGCGCGGCGGACGCGAGCAGTCGCAGTCCCTCAGCGGCGCCCGCGGCAACAGCCCGTCGCCCCTGACGGCCCAGCGGCTCCTGGAAATGTCTGAGGCCGAGTTCGACAAGGCTATCCAGACCCCCGAGGGCCGCGCCCTGCTGGGGGCGTAATGGAAGAGCTGTCCCGTACTGAGCAGCTCGGTAAAGCGCGGGCGGAACTGGAGCGCAGGTTTCCGTCCGCGACCTTCCACACCAATGACGATGCTAACCCCTCCACTCCAATGTCGGTACGCGCCGAGTGGGGCAATGGTCGCGTGAAGAAGGTGGTGCGGGCCAATTCTCCCCGCGACACCGTCGACCAGTTCGTGAGCAAGGTCACCGCCGTGCTCGCGCCTTTTGAGAAGCTCAATGTTCCGAGCAAGCACCTGACGGTCTGACAGCACCTCAAGCCTGTCTTCGGCCCGCCCGGGCCGTCAATCCGGGCCTTCGCTCCAATCCTGCGACATGGATTGTGTTTACACCTTGCCAACATGGTGTAAACTTTCGACATGAAGCGCTTTACCGTTTACGCCCTTGTCGATCCGAGAACGGCACTTCCCCGATACATCGGCATCACCAGCAGATCGGCGTTTGTCCGGCTTAACGAGCACAGATGCCATGCCAAAGCCCGGATACCGGGTCTTGCCACATGGTTCGATGAATTAATGGTCGCCGGACTGAATCCTTCCGTCGTCATCCTTGAAAGAGTGCCTTCAGACGGGATCGACGGCGAGCGGCGCTGGATCGCGCATTTCCGAAATCAGCGCGCGCCTTTGTTCAACAAGGCCGATGGTGGACAAGGTGCGACTGGTGTCCTGCCAACCCCCGAAAAACGGGCAAGAGTCTCCGCCAAACTCAGAGGGCGGCAATTCTCGCAAGAAACGCGAGCTAAGCTCTCCGCCGCCATAACCGGGAAAGCCCGGCCTGATCTGGCTCAGCGCAACAAAGCGGCAGCCACCTTGTCTGATGAGCAGGTGGCCAGCATCAGAAATCGCCTCGCCCACGGTGAAAAGGGCGTCGCCATCGCATCGGAGTTCGGCATCTCCACCGCGATGGTCAGTCTCATCAAGCAGAACAAACGCCGCTCGTGATCGCGACACGTTAATCGCACTTCGCACTCCGCCCTGCGTGATGGGTGGGTTTCGCAGCTTCAAGCGTCATCGAAGCACCAATCGAAATCCAAACATCAACCTCCAATAGAGGAGTACGTGTCATAGCGGTAACGAGCTACGGGGTGAACGATCCCCTGGCGGTCAAGCTTTGGTCGAAGAAGCTGAGCGTCGAAACCCTCAAAGCAACCTGGCTGTCGAAGTTCATGGGTAACACCTCGAACTCGCTGATCCAGATCAAGGACGACCTGAAAAAGTCGGCCGGCGACAAGATTACCTTCGGTCTGCGCATGCAGCTGAAGGGCAAAGGCGTCATCGGCGACGGCACGTTGGAGGGCAACGAGGAATCGCTGACCACCTACAACGACGCCGTCTATATCGACCAACTGCGCCATGCCGTCCGCTCCGGCGGCCGCATGTCCCAGCAGCGTGTCCCCTTCTCCATCCGCGAGGAAGCCCTGTCGGGCCTCAAGGACTGGTGGACGGACCGCATCGACCTGTCCGGCTTCAACCAGCTCTGCGGCAATACCGCCGAGACCGAAGTCGAATACACCGGCCTGCAGGCACCGCTGGCCCCGGACAATGCCCACTACCTGAACGCCCATTCGGCGGCCAGCATTGCGGACAGTGACCTGGTCGCGGCGGACGTCTTCAACCTGACCCTGATCGACCGTGCGGTCGAGCGTGCCCGCACGCTGTCGCCCGCGATGCGTCCGGTCATGGTCGGCAAGAAGAAGTACTGGGTGGGCTTCCTGCACACCTACCAGGTGACCGACCTGCGCACCAACACGGCGTCAGGCCAGTGGCTGGACATCCAGAAGGCTGCCATGACCGGCGGTGAGGTGGAGGACAACCCCATCTTCACCGGCGCGCTGGGCGTCTACAACAGCTGCATCCTGCATGAGGATACCCGCGTGACCACGGGGGTGAACGCCGGCGCGGCGATCGACACCGTACGGCGCGCGGTCATGTGCGGGGCGCAGTCCGTCACCATGGGCTTCGGCCGTGACGAAGGTCCGAACCGCTATACCTGGGTCGAAGAGCTCTTCGACTATGAGAACGAGCTGGGTGTGGCCGCCGGAACCATCTTCGGCATGAAGAAGTCGAGGTTCAATGCCAAGGACTTCGGCACCTGCGTGATGGCGTCCTACGCCGCCGCGCACTAGCGCCTGAATGAGAAGGGCCGGGGCTGTTGCTCCGGTCCCTCTTTCCCCCACCATCACGAAGGAGGGTCTGATGACCGTCTATAATGCATCGAAGATGGCGGCTGGCATTCAGCCGCGCGTCTCTCCCACCGGCCTGATCGGTGTGCTGTCCAGCCTGGCGCTGGCGGCCGCTCTCGTGGCCAACGACACGATCAACATGCTTCAGCTGGAAGCCGCACCGTCCAATCCGAACGGCAACGGCCCCACCATCATGAACATGCTGTTCGACAGCGACCAGCTGGACAGCAATGGTGCCCCCACCATCACCTTCGACCTGGGCGACGCGACCACTGCCGCGCGTTACATGTCGCAGGTCACCAATGCCAAGGCGGGCGGCATTGTGAGTCCCAATGTGGCCGGAGCGATCGGGTATCAACCGTTCGCGGCGGCGTTCGACGCCTACCCGACCGACTCCCAGCAGCTCTACACGCTGGTGCTCAAATGCCATACCGCTGCGGCGACCTGGCAGAACGGCAGCGTGCGGGTCATGTGCGAGTACACCTACGACCCGTAACCCCTGGCCGATCCAGGCCATCAGAAGGAGCACCCGCATGGGAAGCAGCAAATCGTACCGGGGCGCAGGCCCCAAGGGCGCCGAGGAGCAGGACGCGAAAGGCCCTGGCATGAGCCGGGAGTCGCGTTCGCGCACCGACGACACGGCGTTCGGCACCCAGCCGGCGGCGAGCGGCAAGGGCATCAAGCCCAAAAACCGCACGCGCGGCCGGGAAGAAGGCTGAGAACGGGGAGGGGCCTTAAAACCCCTCCCGCGTTTTCTCCATGCATCGGGGTAGCGCGTGGCCATCAACCGCAATTACGGCCTGCTGAAGAAGCAGATCGCGGACGAATGCAGCGACGATCAGGCGTTGCTGCAACCGCTTTCGGATGCCTCCGGCCTGTCTTCCCCGATCGACAACGCGGTGCAGTCCGCCATCGCCCTGTGGGAGCGGGAGCCGTTCTATTTCAACGGCTTTCGTATCGAGCCGGACGCAGGCTCTCCCTTCCAGCTGGTGGCGGGACAGGAGTTCTACGGAGCGGCCGACTATCCGCCCCTGGGGACGCTGGCCTGTATCAAGACGATCCGCATCCTGCAGGGCGGCCAGAACCGCTTCACGCTGAAAGAGCGGACAAACGACTATCTCGATAACATCGCGGTCAATGACGCATGGCGTGGTCTGCCGACCGATTATTCCTATTTCGCGCTGCAGCTGCGCATCTATCCCATTCCCGATGTGGCCTATCCGGTCGGCATTGTCGGCACGCAGCGCTTCGCGGACCTGGTCGAGGACAGTGACAGCAACGCCTGGACCGCGGACGGCTTCGATCTCATCAAGAGCCAGGCCAAATTGATCCTTGCGCGCGAGGTCATCCACGATGCCGGGTTGGAAACGGCGATGGAAAAGGCGATTTACGGCGACCCCATGATCCCGCGCGCCCGCGGCTACCTGAGAGCGCTGAAGGACGAAACCACCCGGCGCAATTCCTCGCGCTCTCGCATCCGCCCGACGTACTTCTGATGGCAGATGATCCGATCACATTGGCAATCGGGCCGTGGCTGCCGGACCTGCCGGCCTTGGGCAATCCCGGCTGCACCCAGGCCCGCAACGTCTATCCCAAGACCTCAAAGGGATATGGCCCATGGCCATCACCGATGCCCTATTCAGGTGCCCTGGATGCGCGGTGTCAGGGCGGGGCCGCTTTTATTGACAAGCTCGGCAATGTCAGCATGTTCGCCGGCGATGCCGGCAAGCTTTATCGGCTGATTTCCGGTTCGGTGGGCTGGGTCGATGTCTCGCGGGGTGGTGGCTATGCCACGCCCCAGGACGGACAGTGGAATTTCTCCTACGCCAATGGTCTGGCAATCGCCACGAACTACAACGACGCGATACAGTCATTCGATCTCGCTTCTTCCTCCACTTTTGCCGATCTGTCGCCGGACGCGCCGCGCGCCCGCTATGCTGCCATCGTAAAAAACTTCCTGGTCCTGGCCGGAACCTATGACCCCATCGACGCCGACCAGCCACAGCGGGTGTGGTGGCCGGCGCTGAACGATCCAACGAACTGGCCGACACCGGGGACAACCGCTGCGGCCATCGTGCAGTCCAGCTTTGACGATCTGCTGGGTGACAACGGGTTTTGCACGGGCATTGTCGGAAATCTCGGCAATGCCGATGGCGCTGTGTTCATGGAACGCGCCGTCTTCCGCATGATCTATTCCGGGCCCCCGGAAGTATTCGATTTTCCACCGGCAGAAGGGGTACAGGGCTGTGTGGCGCCCAACTCCATCGTGCAATATGGCAATGTCGCCTATTATGTGGCAGCGGATGGCCCCTATTACTTCGATGGCCTGGAGTCGGCTCCAATCGCACTCGACCAATGGGCGCAGACTTTCCTCGGTGATCTTGACCAAGGTTATCTCGACCGGGTGGTGGGTGCGGTTGATCCGGTCAACCATCTGATCCTGTGGGCCTATCCCGGCCAAGGCAATGTCAACGGCAATCCCAATCACCTGATCGTCTACAATGTCCGCCTGAAGCGCGGTTCGATCCTGGACGTTGAGTGCGAAACCGTGCTGCGCCTTCTGTCGATCGGCTATACGCTGGACGAGCTCTATACCGTTCTGGGCTACAGCCTCGACACACTGCCGGCACCCCTCGACAGCCGGGTTTGGACGGGTGGCCTGCAATTGCTGGGCACCTTCGACACACTGCACAAGCTCAATTACTTCACCGGGGCAAATCTCGCGGCGACTGTCGAAACCATGGAAGTGCAGCCCTTCGTCGGCCGGCGCACAAAATTCACGGGTGCGCGCCCGCTTGTGGATGGCGGTACACCCTCCATCGCCGTCATCAAGCGCGAACTCCAACAGAGCAATCCCGTCGCCACAGCGCCAGTCGCCATGAATGGCCTGGGCTTATGCCCAGTCCGCGGCAGCGGACGCTATGTCAGGGGGCGGATTGCCATGCCTGCCGGGTCTGACTTCAGCCAGATCCAGGGTCTCCAGCTCATCGCGACGCCCGGCGGCGATCGCTAACGACTGTCGTCTCCCACTCCCACGTAGAAGGATGTTCGTCATGAACCTGTTCAAGACTTTGCGTATTCGCGCATTCGCCCTCCTGGCCTTCGCGCTCTTTGTCTCCGCGCCGCAGTTCGTGGCGCCTGCCTTTGCCCTCAAGATCGCTACCGCCACCGCGGATGGCATGCTGGATGCCCGCAAGGCCGAGTACAACTCCGGCACCATCGTCATCTATTCCGGTACCGAGCCCGCCGATCCTGATACGGCGTTGTCGGGCAATACCGCGCTGGCCACCTTCACCTTCAGTACGACGGCCTGCGGCTCGGACTCCACCTCCAGCACCTATCGGGTATGCACGCTGTCGTTCAGCGCCAGCACGGTCACCGCATCTGCCACTGGAACGGCGACCTTTGCCCGCGGCTTTAAGAGCGACGGCACGACCGTGATCGAGGATTGGACGGTGGGCACCTCCGGCGCCGACATAAATCTGAACAGCACCGCCATTACTTCGGGCGGCAATGTCACGCTGTCGTCAATGACGCTGAAGCAGCCGTTCCACTGATCCCCGGGGTGCTCGCGCCCGCCTGATCGCAAGGTGGCATAGATGGCCGGCCCTACACCTGTCGGCGCGACGCCGTAATGGCAAACGCATTTCGCGGCGCCAACTCGACTAGCGGCACCAGCGTCTTATTTGGCGACTGGCCTGTAAATGCGCCTGCGTTCAGCAACATCACGGCCAACCCCGGCGATCTGATCATCGTCTTTGCCTTCAACGGCGCCAACAATACGGTGCCGACTGTTCCAGCCGGGTACGATACCGATCTAAGCTACTCAGGCGCATCAAACGCCGGGATTGCTTGTCATAAAATCGCGGCCGGTGGCGAAACTGGTGTAAGCGGCTTCACCAATGCGGCCCTGATCGAAGCCAGGGTGTGTTCCGGCGCCAGTGGGATTGGTGCGTCGGCGCAGAACAACGGCAGCAACGGCACGCTCGCCATACCGGCCGTGCCCCTGAATGTCACGGACGGAACATCCTGGGTTGTGGCCGGCAATTTTGCTGTCGCCGCCACCAACATGACCGCTGCCCCCGCGGGCATGGGCAATGAGGATGATGCAAGTTCCTCCAGCCCACCAGCCTTCATGGGGTGCGATACCGATGGCGGCGTGTCGTCCTTTGCCGGGAAGACCCAATCCATTAACGGCTCTGGGTGGATTTCCTTCGCCCTGGAGATTTTGCAGGCAACGTCTGCCGTTACCGGCACTGGTGCCGGTGCCGCAGGAAGTGCAGCCGGGGCCGGCGCCGGCACGCTCGATGAGACTGGCACCGGCAGCGCTCCGTCAGGCGCGCCAGCAGCCTCAGGATCGGGCACTGTCGGGGCTGCAGATGTTTCCGGTACTGGGGAGGCCCAGGCACCCGCTGCGGAGGGTAGCGGTCAAGGCAGCCTGGACGAAGCTGGAACAGGCGAAGGCGCGCCAGGCGATGCCGTTGGTGCCGGTATTGGGACGCTTGATGAAGCCGGTACCGGCCAGGGTTCGGCGCCCAGTCCGGCCGCAGAGGGCGTGGGCACTCTGGATGAAAGCGGCTCGGGGAGCGGTGCAGCGCCATCACCTTCCGCTTCCGGTTCCGGCACGCTGGATGAGCAAGGCTCCGGTTCCGGTATAGCACCATCGCCAGACGGCACCGGCAGCGGATCTCTGGACGAGAGCGGCAGCGGATCGGCTGCTGCTCCAGGGCCATCCGGGTCCGGCACTGGCACTCTCGATGAAAGCGGGACGGGGCAGGGCACGGCGCCCGCGCCGGAAGGCGCAGGCTCGGGCACTGTATCGGCGCCCACTTATACCGGGACTGGCGAAGGCATTGCGCCATCGCCGGGCGGCTCGGGCAGTGGGACCCTCGACGAATCCGGCGCTGGTTCGGGGGCTGCTGATAGCCCTGAAGGTTCGGGTTCTGGCACTTCGCTCTCCGCTATTTCAGGGAGTGGTGATGGCACGGCGCCCGCCCCGGAAGGGGATGGCGCCGGCTTTCTCGAAGTCACCGGGACTGGGTCCGGTGCAGGACCAGCTCCAACCGCAAGCGGTTCGGGGACCGTCTTCGGCGCGCTGGTCACGGTCACGAACCGACCGGGCTATTCGCCCGCCGCACTTACCGGCGGGTCGGTTTCCAAACCGTCCGATGCGGCGGACAAGGGCTGGGTCCGCAATGTCGCGGATGTGCTCAACAATGTCCTGCGTGGGCGCCAGAATGTCGTTCTGACCATCACGCTCGCGGCCAATGTCGATAGTTCGCTGATCCTGGACGCGCGCATCGGGCCTTTCTCCGGACTGTTTCTTCAGCCTTTGACCACCAACGCCGCAGCCGCCTTGGCAGGCGCGCCCTACGTCCTGGCGAGCGGTCAGAAGCAGGGCCAAGTCACGCTCGCCCACGCCAACAACGCCCAGGCGGACCGCACCTTCAACCTCCTCATCATTGGATAGGCGACCCATGTTCATGCAGCCCACGACCCAGCCCGCCAATGGCGGTTTCTTCGGCTCAATGTTGTCCGGCAACGGCGGGATGGGCGGCAATATCGGCGCACAGGCGCCGACGAGCATGACATCACCTCCCATCGACCCGAAGATTTTGGCGCTGCTGACACAGTTGCAGAACCAGAGTGCCGGGACCGGGGCGGGGACACCGGGGGCAAGCTCCCTGCCGCCCAACTCGATGTCGCCCTTTATGCCCCAGGCGCCCCAGCAGCAGCCCGCACAGCAACAGCCGACGAACGGCCTGGCCGACCTGCTGAAAAACCCACAGGTGATGGCAATGCTGCAGAAGATCGGCGTAGGCGGCACCCCACCGGTCGGAGCACCTTAATTCCAGCGACCCTCATTCGCCTTGAGCCCGCGGCGGTTCTGGCGACCTGGCCGCGCATCGAAGGATGGATCAGCCAGGCGGCGAAGCGGTCTCACGGCCGCTACACCGCCCCCATCATTCTCGGTCACGCCCTGCATGGCCACTGGCAATTGTGGATCGCCTTGGACGCTACCGGCGAAATCTGCGCCGTCGCTGGGACGCGCATCGTCACCTACGACACCGGCCTGAAAGCCATCGACATCAAGTTCGGCACCGGCCGGGATCGGCATCTCTGGCAGCACTTCATGGGCGACATCCTGCGGTGGGGAAAGTCGCAGGGCTGCGCCCTTGCTGAAGGCAGTTTTCGAAAAGGCTGGCGGCGCGTGCTGCCGGGCTGGCGCCACACCCACGATTCCCTTGAACAGGTCCTGTGATGCTCCGATTTAAGGAAGACGATCTCGGCTTTCCAAGCTCGGCCTATCCCTTCGAGGATGGGTGGCACGGGGTGTTCAACCCCGGCCGGTGCCATTTCGGTTCGTCCGAGCACACCAGCACCCAGACCCAGACGAACCAGCCCTGGGCCCCCCAGCAGCCCTATCTGACAAGCGGGTTCAGCGCAGCCGGAAACTTGCTGAACGGCAACCCGCCGCAGCAGCAGAATACCGTTGCGCCCTTCAACGGCGCGCAGTCTTCGGCGCTGAACGGCATCATCCAGACTGCGGCGAACGGCAGCCCCATCGTGGATGCAGCAAACGGCTTCGCCACCAATCTGGAAAACGGCGGCTATTTCAATTCCAACCCCGCGCTGTCCTATTTCCAGAGCCTGGCCGGTACCAACCTGGGTCTGACAAGTCCGGGGGCGACGCTGTTGCAATCGCTTGGGGGTACCAATGCGGGCGCCGGCGCGCCCGGATCAGACATTCTGTCGAACCTGGCCGGAAGCAACGTCGGCGCGAGCAATCCCGGCACTGACATTCTGTCGAACCTGGCAGGAACGAATTTCGGTACCAGTGGGGCGGGCGCGGGGGTTCTGGATACCCTTGCCAAGTCCAACCCTGGTGTGGGCGGCGCCGGATCATCTGCCCTCAACGACTATGCCAGCGGCAAATATCTCAATGCCAATGGCTATGGCGATGACGTCGCCCAAAATGTCATGTCGCAGGTCGTGCCGCAGGTTTCGGCCGTCTTCAATCGCGGCAACGCCATCAACAATCCCTCGGTGGCGCGCGCCGCGGCCGAAGGCGTCACCTCTGCCTTGGCGCCCATCGAATATCAAAACTTCCAGACCCAGGAAGGTCTGCAGAAGGATGCCGCCAGCACACTCGCGTCCAACCAGATCGCGGGTGCGAACTCGCAGGGGACCTTCGCCAATCTCGCGCAACAGTTGGGCCTCTCCGGCGCGGAGCTGCAGGGGAATCTGGCGCAGAACATCGCTGGCAACACGCTCAGCGGCGCCCAGCTGTCCGGCAATGCCGCGCAGGACCTTGCCGGGAATTACATCACCGGCCAGGGCCAGCAGATCGGTGCGGCCGGCGATCTCACTTCCGGCGCGATCAGCGGCGCCAATACCCAGACCACAGCTGCCGGCGGTATTTCGCAGAACTTCCAGGACGTGCTGGACAACATGCTGAAGGGCAACGCCCTGGCGCCGCAGAACCAGGCGCTCAGCTATTCGGACCTGCAGCAGCTGTTCAATGCCGGCACGGCCCAGCAGACCCAGGCGCAGAATGAGGCCAGCGCGAAAGATGCCTCGTACAATTTCGGCCAGATGTCGCCCTATCAGCAGTTGCAGGCTTATATGCAGGCTGTCACCGGCAATTATGGCGGCACGCAGACCACCAAAACGCCATACTACACCAACGACACGGCCAACACGCTCGGAACCATTTCATCTGGTGCCAGCCTGATCGGCTCACTGGCGGCGTTCCTATGATGGATGCGGCCGATTTTGCCCGCTTCAGCCGCCGCGCCGTTATGCCGACCGTGCGCGAATTGGACAGGGACATCGAGGCCCAACTGCGCGCATTGATGGATGAAGATCATCCGAAGAAAGCCGTGTTTCTGGCGGCCGGCACAGAACTGAAGTGGGGTTTGCCGGTCTGGGTGTTTGTCGAGCGGCGCGAAGAAGGCACGCTGATTACCGTCTCGGCCGAGTTGGCCTATATCTTCAAGACCATGCCGAAGGTGACCGATGGCGCTCTGGCGGCGATGCTCGGCTATCCAGAAGCGAAAGCCGATGTGCTCGACTCGGGGGGCGGCGCTGTTGTCCAGGCGCGGGACCGGGATGGCAATGTGATCTGGGAAGCGTTCGCCTCCTATGCCCGCATGCAGCTGTCGATTGACGCGGCGGCGCGTCAGGTGCCCGCTGGAGGTGATGTCCATGTCACCACCGCCGAACTGGCGTTACAGCGCAGATTTTCAGGGATGATGAACTGATGGGCTTCTTCGACCTCAACTGGCAGGACCCCAACACGCAGGCCGCGCTGGGCACGCTGGCGGGCCTCGCCTCGGGTTTTGGCAAGGCAGCTATGCCAAGCACATTGCCGATCGGAACGGGTGCGGCCCTCGGCATGGCTGCCGATGGCGCCTATCAGGGGGGCGTGGGAGGTGCCAAGGCCGCCCAGGCCTATCAGGGTGGCCAGCTCGAAAACACAGGCAAGGCGGTTGGTGTCGACCAGGCGCTCATCATCGAGAATGTGTTGCGCAAGGCCATGGGTATGCCGCCCCTGACGGCCCAGCAGATGCAGGGCGCAGGCGCTTCCAGTCCGCTCTTCGGGACGTTCCAGCCGCCACAGAAACCGGCCGTGACACCGCCGAGCATTTCCGGCGCGGGCGCCGCGCCTGGAACCGGCGCGGATGGCGCTGCATCCAATCAGCCTGGCGGTCCGGCATCGGACGGTTCAGCCATGGGAACGGCCCTGGTGCAGAAGCTTCTGGGTTTCGCACCCACCGATTACGGCAAGGCAAAGCTCTATGCCTCGATGCTGCGCCCCGGCAGCCCGGAGCGCGCAGAGGCCGAACGCGCCGCTGCGCATTCCGCGGGTATCAATATGACCCCGGATGTTCGTCAGGGCGGCGTCGTGACGATCTGGAATCCCAGCAAGAAGAATGATGACGGCACAGTCGGGGGCTACGACATCGCCTTCAAGAACCCGCAGCTGCCGGAGGGCACCACGCTGAACGACCAGGGCGAGGCCGTCGAAGTGCCTGGCGCCATGCCGCTGATTGGGAAGGTGGCTTCCGTCAAGGAAGGCGCGAAAGCCCAGTACCAGCCGCTCGAAACCTACGACCAGGCGGGCAACGAGTACATCGTGCCAAGGACAGCTTTGGTCAACGGCGCGCCCGCCCAGCCCGGTGCCTCTGCTCCCGGCGGCGGGTATGCCCAGCGCGTGGCCCAAATCGAAAGCGGCGGTAACGCCGGCGCCGAGAATGGCGCCTCGTCGGCCGAAGGCGCGCACCAGTTCCTGAACCAGACCTGGCTGGAACAGGCCAAGAAATATCTGCCGGCGAACATCACGCAGGGCCGCACCGATCAGCAGCTGCTGGCGCTGCGAAAAGACCCGCAGGTGTCGTCTTTCGTGACGAACGCCTATGCGCGGGAAAACGCCGGGGCCCTGCAGGCCTCCGGCGTGCAGAATATCGGCGCGCCCGAACTCTACATGGCGCACCATTTCGGACCGCAGGGCGCGGCCACGATCCTGAAGGCCCCAGCCAACACGCCGCTGACCAAGATTTTGCCGCCCGCGGTGATCGCGGCCAATCCCGATCTTAAGGACGCGACCGTGGCGGATGTCTATTCCCACGCCCGCCAGGAAATGAAGGGCGTCCAGTTCAATGCGCCCTCCGTCACCCCGCAACAGCAGCCGGCTCCCGCCGCCGGCCAGCCCAATACGCCGGTGCAGAACAGCGCCATCGGCATCCCGACGAAGCTGGAGGATTTTCTTTCCAAGCTGGGCCCGAACTATCAGGTGCCTGGGCGGCCGATGGCACCGGCCGGCGCGCTTCTGGGCGAGCCGAGCAAGGGCACCGAAGAGATCCAGAAGCTGGATGCCGATCGCCTCGAGCAGTATTCGAAGGAAGCGGCGGGCGGCCAGAAGGTCTACACCAACCTGCAGCAGCTCTATCAGATCATGGGCCGGGGGCTGTCCACCGGCAATATGACCAACGCCGCTTCCAACCTGGCAAACTATGCGCAGCAGATCGGCGCCGCGCGCCTGGTGCCCAAGAATTTCGACCCAAACGACGCCGCCGCTTTCAACAAGCTCGCGACCGATCTGGTGTTTGCCCAGCTCAAGCAGATCGGTGGACGTCCGATGGTGAGCGAGATCGAAGGCCTGAAGCAGGCCAACCCGAACACCGGCCTTCCGGTGGCCGCCAACGTCGAAATCCTGAACAACATCCTGGCCGACCAGCGCTGGCGGGACTCGCGCGCCGACCTGGCGCGGCAGTACATGGCCCGCTTCGGCTCGCTCGGGGACTTCGACGCCAGGTTCAATGAAATGTATCCCGAGGTGGATGCCTACAATCGGATCGCGGACAAGGCAGCGGCGTCCGGCTGGAAGATGCCGGGCGGAAAGGACACCCCGTCAGGCCGCGACAAGAAGGGGCCAGACCCCGCCGTGCAGGCAAAAATCACGCCGAAAGCTATCGCCGCGACCGCGAAGAAGTACGGCAAGACCGAGGATTATGTGAAGCAGCAGATGCGGGCGGCCGGATACAAGGTGCCTTAACGGATGCGCCCTGTGGCCATCCAGTCGATGACGCGCAGGGAAAACCAGAAGCCCAGCGTCAGAACGCCGATGATCTGCTCGAACAGCTTGAAAGCTCCAGGGTCGCCCCAGAACAGATAGACCAGGCTCCCCGGGAAGCCGATCAGCAGCCAGAAGCCGATGCCCAGCCGGTCCGCCCAGATGAAGCTGGGTTCGGGGATTTCGAAGCCGTGGCGGTTGTAGAGGCGCATCAGGGTTCCTTCCTGGTCACAATATAACCCCTTCGGAGGGGGTCTTAAATGGCAGACGACCTCTTTTCGGCCGCCGGAATCGCCCCAGAGGCCTCCCAGACGGACCTTTTCAAGGCTATCGGCCCCACGGCGGTCCGGGCGGCCCCCGACAACCGCACCAACTGGTTCGAGGACGCCCTTCACCAGGCGACGGGCGGCCTCAGCGATAAGGTCGAGGCGGCCCTGAAAGCCTCTGGAGAGCTTCCTGGGGGCGTCCAGGAGGGTGATTTCGGGGACAGGTACCAGAAAAGCCTGGTGAACGTCCGGCGCGATTTCGGGGACTATGAAGCGGCAAATCCGGGATGGGGGGGCGCCAAGTCGGCCAAGGCGGCGGGCGTCATCGCCCCCATGCTGATCGCCGGGCCCGAAGCGGCGGCGGCGAAGACAATGGGTGGCGCCGCCCTGCGCAGCGGCCTGACCGGAGCGGCCGTGGGCGGGGCCTATGGCTTCGGCAGCACGGACGATACGAGTCTGGGTCAGGACTTGACCGCGACCGGCCTGGGCGCTGCTGCTGGTGGGGTGGCTGGCGCGGCCATGCCTGTTGTCACGGGCATCGCCAAGGTTCCCTTCCGGCTTGCGGCGCGCGCCAATGTCTTTGGCAAGGACGGGATAGAGACCGCCGCCGGTCGCGTCATCAATGACACCAAGACCAACGGGAACGTCTTCGAACAAGCGCCGCTCCCCGGCATGCATTTGACGACGGGGCAATCCACCGGGGATGCAGGGCTGCTCTGGCTGGAACGCAATGTCAGCCAGGCCACGCCTATGGGGGCGCAGCGCGCAGCCGACGCGAACACGGCGAACAATGGCGCCGTGCGGAACGCCATCGGCACATTGGGCGACACGGGCAGCGATGCTTCTGCGGCAATGTCTGCTGCGCTGGATCGGTCCTGGGCGAACCGCAAGGCTGCCAACTCCGCCGCATGGAAAGCGGCCGACGTCTCGAACACCGGCGGCATCTCGGGCTTCCAGTTCAACGACTTCATGAAGAAGTATGTGGCGGGGCTTCCCATTCCCGACCAGGACATCGTCCCGCAGGATGTGATGGGCACCATCGAGAAGATGGGCGCGGCGAAGACGCAGAACCTGAGCGATGTGCAGGCGATCCGGTCGCGCCTGGGCAGCATGGCCACGATGGCGGCGCGCAGCGGCGACACCAATACGGCCCGGGTCCTGAAGGGGCTCGCAGATCAAACCGAGTCCTTCATCGACATGAAGGCTGCCAATCTAGGCCAAAAGCTGCCGCTGTATAATCAGGCGCGCGCCGACACGCGCGAGATGAAGCAGGCCTTCGATCAGCCGCCAGCAGTGCGCAAAGCCCTGGGTGTCGACTCCCATGGCGCTGATCGCGTGCCCGTCAGCGCGACGGCCGATCACTTCATCCGCACCGGCAAGGGCGCGCGGGAGGATTTCAACGCCTATCTGAACGCCATTGCCACCAAGGATGCGAACGGAAAGGTCACCTATGACCCCGACGGGTTAAAAGCCGCCCAGGATGCCTTCACCCAGAAATTTCTCGGCCAGGTCAGCAATGCCGGCCTCGATGCCAACGGTCAGCAGCTCGTATCGCTGGCGAAGATGCAGAAATTCCTGTCCGACTATGGGCACGTCATCAACTCGCCGGCATTCACCCAGCCACAGCGCGATCTGGTCGGGCGCATCGCCAAGGCGACGCAGATGGCAAATCGCACGGTGAACGCCAGGCCGCCGGGCATGGGGAGCGACACCTTCCAGAACCTGCAGGGCGACAAGTTCATCGACGCCCTGATCGGCCCAGGCGCGTCCAAGTTGGTCAATGGCGTGGCCACCATGGGTGGTGCCGCGGCGGGCTATCTGACCGAAGGCAAAATTGGAGCCGTTGCGGGCATGTTCGGCGGCGAGAAGGTCGCCGGGCTTATCAACAAGCTCTATGCGGCGCCGCGCGACAAGGTCGTCGATCTCATCACCGAGGCCATGCACGATCCCCAGCTGGCCAAGGACCTCATGATGAAGGCCAGCAATTCGAACGCCAAGCTGCTGCCCCCGCCGCGCCGGGCGAAGATCTTCGGCGTCCTGGGCGCCCAAACCGCGCAGCCCGCGGTCAAGGCCCTCACCAGCCAGTAATCGGAGCCATCCATGCGTATGATCCGCCGCGCGCTTCTGTGCGTGCTCTTGTTGCTGCCATCTGCCGTTCTGGCAGACGACATCTCCAACGGCAGCTACTCCACCACCGACGGCAGCAACAATTCGGCGCCCCCGAACGGCTGGCCAAGTGGCATGTTCGCAAACCAGGTCGAACCGGCCGCGCGCGCCAACATGGGCGCGACCAAGCGGTGGTGGGAGCGGGCGAACCCCACGCTGAGCACGACCGGCTCGGCCGGCGCCTATGTGATCACCACCACCAATACCGCTTTTCCCACCACCTACAGCCAGGGCGAGATCTACTGCGCCAAGGCGAATTTCACGTCGGTCGGTAGCGATACGCTGAAGATCAATTCCCTCGGTGCCAAGCCCATCTATGTCAATACGGGCTCGTCGATTGTCGCCATCGGGGCGGGACAGATCGTCAGTGGCGGACAGTTCTGTGCCGCTTATGACGGGACCCTGAACAGCGGCAGCGGCGGCTTTCAGATCCTCAGCGCGACCTATCCGGACCTTTCGGCCTTTCTGAAGGCCAACAGCAACCTGTCGGATGTGTCGAGCGCAGCGACGGCACGCAGCAACCTTGGGCTGGGAACTGCCGCGACCCAAAACACTGGGGCGTTTGATGCCGCCGGCGCCGCAGCCAGCGCCCAGGCAGCAAGCCTGCAGAAATCGTCCAATCTTTTCGACCTGACCAGCGCATCCACGGCAAGAAGCAATCTTGGGCTGGGTACGGCTGCGACTCTCAGCTATGGCAGCAGCGCGGGGAATGTGCCGATGCTTTATGAGAGCATGGGCAACAACGATCTTGCCATTTATTACAGCGGAAAGTTGGCGACGTCCGGGATCACCTATTCCGATGTGATGCGCAAAAGCTACAATCTTTCCGATCTCTCGAATGTTGCAAATGCTCGTTCCAATCTTGGCGTAACCGCGACCGGTGGCGATACCACATATGCCTATCGCTCCAACAACTTGAGCGATCTGTCCAACGCATCGAGCGCGCGAAGCAATCTCGGTCTTGGATCCATAGCCACGCACAACATCACCATTTCGACATCAGGCCCGAGCGGTGGCAGCGATGGTGATATATGGATGCAATACTGATGCGTCGGTTTCTCGCTCTCATCTTCGCCGCGCTGCTGACCCAGTCAGCAGTCGCCGCGCCGACGCTTTCCGTTAATGTCGGAGGCACCTATCACACCGTTGTCACCCCGAGCGTCAAAGTCTCGGGCACATGGCACTCGGTCAACTCTGTCTATGAGAACGTTTCCGGTACCTGGCAGCTGGTCTATCAGGCTTGCTCCGCCGTCACCCACACCTACAACAGCGGCAGCGGCACTGAGACCATCCCCAATGCCAGCGGAACGCTCACGGTCACTGTGGCAGGCGGGGGTGGTTCCGGTGGCTTCGGCTATTACGATGGCGCCGATACCTATTATGGCGGCGGCGGTGGCGGGCAGGGCGGCAGCGCCGTGCGCGCCATCACCTTGGGCACGTCGGATCGCAGCGCCGGCTTTTCCTATTCGGTCGGCGGGGCGGCCGGGACTTCCACGGCCTCAGCCAGCCTCAGCAGCGGCAGTTATTCCATGTCGGGAGGTCCTGGCGGGACAGGGCACAACGCCACCAGCTCAGGGGGCGGTTCAGGTGCGAGCGGCGGCACGGCTTCTGGCGGCTCCAGCAATATCACGGGTGGCACCGGCGGAGTGGGAAGCGGTGGTATCGGCGGCGGCAGTGGGGGCTCTGGCGGCTCTGGCTCCGGGTCTGGCGGCTTGGGCGGTGACGGCGGCGACGGAGTGAACCTGCCCGGCGCGGCCTCTCCGGGCTCGGTCACCTTTGCCTACACCTGTTGATGGACTGGAACATCGGCGCGGGCGCGCGCACGGCGTGGCAGGAATGCAGGGGCGAGCCAATCGAGGGCCAGCGGGCGGTCTGTCATGTGCTGGTCAACCGTCTGCATGACGGGCGTTGGGGCGACAGCCTCGGGGAAGTGGTCTTCTCCGAATACAAGGGCTGGTTTCAGTTCTCGGGCTGGAACCGCGACGACCCGAACCGCGCCAAGGCTTTCCGCCTGGCAGACAATGACCCCGTCCTGGTTAGCCTGGCGCAAATGCTTGGGGCCGCCCTTATCGGGGAAGCCGATCCAACCGGCGGCGCGACCCACTATTTTAACCCAAAGATCGTCAAGGCGCCGTCCTGGGTTGCGGGCTCGCTTCTGCGCCGCGTCCCGCCGGCCATCTTCTGCGGCCAGTTCGGCAATCAGCTTTTCTATCGAGGTGTGAAATGAAGAAGATCCTTTTGGGACTGGCGCTCGCGCTGGCCTTCTGCGTCCCGGCTTATGCCCAGCAATTGGGCCAAGCTACGGCTCTCTATTCGGAGACGGCGACGGCCCTGACCGGCAGCGCCACCTATACGGGCAGCGCGCACGATGTCGGGCCCATCCCCTATTACGACCAGGTCGGATGCGTCTTCCGCGCCGATCAATCCGGCACGGCCTATCTCGACATGTCGGCCGACGCCTCGGCCTGGACCGTCCAGGCAACGGCATCCGTCTCCGCCAACACGACCACAGACCTCAATGCGCGCGTGCGGGCCAGGTTCTGGCGCTGTCGCTATGTGAACGGCTCGACCGGCCAGGGGTCCTTCGCCGTCTTCGCCAGCGCGACGGTATCCTGATGCCCCTAATCCACGATCCCGCCGGCATCAAACTTGGCCGCAAGCCAGCGATCAAGGACACGCGGACGCTTCGCCTGGCCCGCTATCTGTCGCCCAAGAGCCTCCCCGCCGTCCCTGATTCTGTCGACTGGGGACATGGGATTTCTGGCTGGGACATGTTCCTGAACGACCAGTATGGCTGCTGCACGGCAGCCGGCGCCGGTCACCTGGTCAAGCTGTGGAACGACCGTTGCGGCCGGGAAGCCATCGTCACCAACGCTGACATCCTGGCGCTCTATGAGATCGTCACGCGCAATGAAGGCGCGCAGTTCGATCCTACAACCGGCAAGAACGACAATGGCTGCGTCGAGCTCGATGTGCTGAGGACCTTGCGCGACTGGCAGTTTGCCGGCCGCAAGGTCGATGCCTTCGTGGCGGTGGATGTGCGCAGGCACGAACTGTTGAAAGCTGCGATCTATATGTTCGGCGGCGCCTATGTTGGCCTGAAACTGCCGATCAGCGCGCAGAACCAGGGCGTGTGGCGCGTCACCAATCGCTTGCTGAAGGGTGATGCCGAACCGGGTTCCTGGGGCGGTCATTGCGTGGCCGTCATCGGCTATGACGCAAGCGGTCTCACATGCGTCACCTGGGGCCAGGAAAAGCGCATGACCTGGGACTGGTGGGATGCCTATGGCGAGGAAGCCTGGGCACTGCTGTCAGAGGACTGGATCGGCGCCAACCAGCTCGCGCCCAATACCTTCAACTTCTCCCAGCTCAAGGCGGACCTGGCTGAAGTCGGCAAATCCCCCGCCTGATTTTCCCAAACGACCCCATCACCAACCGCGCCCGCGGGCGCAAAGGAGAAGTCATGTCTGACGTCGATAACAGCAATCCCACCCCTGTCCCCATGAAGCAGAACATCAACATCGTGTCCATTCTCGGCGCGCTCTTTGTCGTGCTGGTGGATTTTGGCCTGCCGCTGACGCTCAAGCAGCAGACGGACCTGCTGGTACTGGCTGGCTTGGTGATCCCCGCCGCGGTCATATTCTTCCACACCTTCATCAACCATCCCAAGAACCAGGTGGCGGCGAAGACCGCAATCAGCAATGTGGTGTCGAAGGCAGAGGGCACCGCGCGCAAGACTGCCCCGGCTCTGCTGGCATGCATCATCGCATGTTCCATCTTCCTGGGCGGCTGCGCCACGGCCAACAGCATCCCGACCACGCTGACCCTGGTCGAGCAGGCCTTCACCACAGCCCAGGTGCTCTATAATTCGGTCTGCGCCAACAATCAGAGCCTCTCCTTCTGCAGCAAGGCAGATATGGACGCGGCGAACGCAGCGGCCGACGCGGTGCGCAGCGCGATCGACACCGCCAATACCGTGCTGGCCAAGGGCAGCTCGACCACCCAGCAGGTCGCCGCGGCCGTCAAAGCCGTGCAGGACGCCGATGCTGCGTTCGAGAAGATCGTCAATCTGATGCAGGCCAAGAAGGCCGCAATGTTGGCGGCCGCCGCACACTGAACGGCATTGGGGCTTGAGGGGCGGCCTGAGCGCCGCCCCTTTCCATTCGAGAGGGTCACATGAAATTCGACGTTTCCGTTGAGGGACACGCCGCGCAGGTGGATATCGCATTCGATGGCAAGGGCGGCTTTACCGGGACCATCACCAGCCCGGAATATGGCAAAGGCGCCATCACCGACGGCCAGGATGACGGGGCCGGCAATATCGGCGGCAATGTGGAACTGATGGGCCACCATGCGCGCTTTACCGCGCACATCGCGGGCAACGCCATCAGCGGCACGCTGCGGGTCGCCATCTTCTTTTCGAAGAGCTTCACCGGGACCAAGGTCGCATGAAGCGCCTGGTCCCGATCCTTGCATGTTGCGCCATGCTCTGCGGCTGCGCGCAACCCTATGTCGCCATGCCGATCGAGATCACGGATCGGGACCAGTTCCAGGCGGACCTGAACGAATGTGCGCAGGCGGCCGCGAGCTATCAGCCCCACGTCAGTGCCACGGCGGTTGCTCTGGGCGCGGTGGGCGGGGGCGTCAATAACCTGGTCGGCGGGGTGGTGAACCCGCTGGTTCCGGTTATCGGCGCAGCTGGGGGCGCCGGCGCAGCCCTGGCGCAAGGCCTAGGCGTCATGAGCCAGAGCAAGCGCAATGTCGCCAAGCACTGCATGCAGGACAAAACCAGCCGGGATCATTCGGCCGTCCTGGCCAACCCGGACGACTGATCGCAAATACCCATGCTCAGGGATGAACGCATGACATTCATAGACGTTTTCTTGGGACGGCCGCCCGCCCTCGACCAGGCCGAAGAGGATTTGGGCAAGCCAGTCGAAGCGGAGGCGAATGATTTGGCCCTTCATGTCGAACGATGCGCCCAGCGGTGGGCGATGAGTTATCGTGCCAGTCGGCAGAACCATGCCCAGCTGGCGCAGATTCGCGCGATCATGCTGATCGTGGCCGTGGCGCTCCTAGCCCGAGCGTTTCCGGACATCGCATCTTTGATGAAGGTGATCTTCGGCGTCGGATAGCAGCCACCCCGAAATGGACATGATCAGCCCTCGCCAGCACATACTGGCGGGGGCTTTTTTTATGTCCTGTCGTCTAGCATCGAAGCCCGCATCTCATCCGGCAGGCAGGCAGGGCAATAGAAGCGGACGGGCTCGAAATGGCCTCCATGACAGGCCCAGAAGGCGGGAGCATCCTTCCAGGTGTTCCCACAGGCGCAGCGGGGCAGGGGTTCCTCTCGGCGTCGGGGGCCAGGCGTCCATCCACCTGCGCGCAGGAACGTCTCCATAGCGGCTTTCTCGGCCTTGGCGCGCTCGATCTTGGCAATTTTGTTGCGAATATCGCCCATGTCGAATCCCCGTCTTGGTCCCGGCGACAGGGTGAATGGGCAAGGCGACGGGGTGGGGAAAGTATCGCGCTGGGCCAGTTGGGGCAATTCGAGAACGCTCTATATGCCCACCTTGCTGGAAGGTGGGCACGCCAGCGTTAAAACGAACATATTTTCAAAGGCTTATTTTTGGCCTGGTGCGGTCAAGAATTAGCGCACAATCCTTTTCCTGGCAGGGGTTAAGGGTGGTTTCGTGCCCACCTTACCCCTTCTGATCAGAAAGGGCTTTTTCGGGTGCCGTGCCCACCGATTCCGGGCGGCCGCCTAGCAAATGCATGGCCTCCAAAGCCAGGCGTCGGCGGTTCGCCGCCCGGGTGTACAGCGCCGCCATCTGCCCGCCCTGCCAGCCGAAGATCGCTTCCAGCTGAGCCACGGTGGCTCCGTTGTTGGCCGCGGTCGTGGCGGCGATTTTGCGAACCCCGTGGGCGGATTTGTTGACGCCCGCCTTTCGGCAGGCCGCGCGGAACATGTTGCCGAAGCTTTCCTTGGTCAGGGGCTCGCCGCGGTCGCCGCAGATAAACGCCATGTCTCCGGTGGGCCCGGCAGCGAGCGTGACGGCCAGTACGGGCAGGATCGGGATATGGACGTCGATCTCGCCCTGGCTCTTTTCGGTCTTGATGCTGGCAACGCCGTCGCGGACATGCTGTCGACCGATGCGCACCGCATCGCCCCGCCGCAAGCCGGTATAGAGCAGGATGTCCAGCCAAACCCGCTCTTTGGTCCCGACCCGCCATTTCTCGTGGTACCGCTCAACATCATCCTCGGTCCAGACAGGGAATCCTTCGCCTGGCGGGCGTGATGGGTTTTTCACCCCAGCCGTAGGGTCAATCTTGACATGCTGGGCATCCAGAGCCCAACGGAACAGCCCGCGCATGCAGTCGAGGAAGTTCCGGGCCTGGGCTGGGGTGGCGGCTCTGCTGTCTCTGCTGGCCACGATCGAGGCGCGGTTGATCTTCACGAACGGCTTTTGACCGATGGCCTTGTTCACGCCATCCATGATGTTCTCGCGCTGACGGCGCGTTGCGGGCGAAAGGGTCGTCCATGCGGTACTATCCCGGTACCTCTCCCACAGCCATTCCACTGTGCCCGATAGCGCCTTCTGGCGGCGCATGCGGTCCGGTGCGGGTTCTCCCGATAGAGCGACCCGCACCTGATCATCAAATTCCGGGGTGCCGAACTCTCCTCTTATTCTGACCCGCTGGTGGCCAGGCGGGCGCACGTACCAGACGAATTTGCCGTGGCGCGTCTTGAAACGGTGGAGATATTGGGCGCGGGGGCGAGGCACGTCCTCGGTCAAAACACGAGTCTCTCTTCCTGGTCAGTCTTGTCGGGCCTGGCGTCATGTGCATGGGAAATGCGAATCGTCCCGTTGGGCAGAATATCCACAACATAGTCGTCTCCGAGCTCCCGCGCCGTCTCAATGGCGCGGCGCAGGTCGACCTTCGTGAACCGAGCGGGGCGGGGGCTCATGCGAGCCCCGCCAGTGATCGCTGCTTAAACTGGTAGCAGCCGGTATTGTACCGGCCTTCTTCGCTGTAGACCGTGTTGGCCTCGAACCAGGGCAGATAGTGCCGGCGGATAATCTCGATGGCGTCCCAATGCACGCGCTGGATGGGTTGCCGGGCGCGGCGCAATTCCCAATGCCCAGGCAAAGGGCTGTCGCTGATATGCCAGAGCTCGGCCCCGGCCTTGATGGCGGCGATCACGTCCTTGCCGCTGGTGATGGCGCTCATAGCCCTTCCATCCTCGGCTGGTGGGCAGGCAATTCCTTCGGGTGGTGTGGGCAATGATCGACGTTCGGGCCAATGCTCACCGCACACCTGGCGCATAGCGGCTTGTCGCAAGTGCCGCTCTTATGATCGGGCATGGGATAGTCGCATTCCAGCGAAGTCCAGGCATTCTTGCAGGTTGAACAGCGGCGACGGCCGCGCCGGCCGGTGCATATGATCCCGGTCGCGCCATCCTTGGTCTGGAATGGGATGCAGGGCATCATGGCGGATAGAGCCTCGCCATTTGCTCGCCACGCTCGAAAACCTCGGCAGCGCCCAAGCCGTCGGCCAATATCTTGCGGCGCAGCTCGCCCTTTATCCTCTTGGCGAACAGGCGGCAGTCGAATGCCTTGCAGATGACTGGACGCCGCTCGTAGATCGTGCAGCCGGTCGCACCGAGATAGATGCAACTGCCATCGGGCTTCTGCTTGAGTATCTGGATAGGAGCGCCCGTCAGCGGATGGCGCACCAGGCTGGTTTGGTAAAAGGCTGGGACGTCGCCATCTTCGGGGTGCAGCGTGATCGCCTCGCCGCCACGGCAGCATATCGTGCATTCCCCGCAGGGAACGGCGCGTGCCGATTTTTGTCCTGTCACGGCTGATCGCCCCCGTCGAACTTCGCCCAATGGGTGATATTGTCGGCGTCCAGCTCTCCGGCTTCGGCAAGCCAGCCATAAGCCTCCTGTTCGGGAATCCACCAGGCAACGCCGCGGTCGTTTCTGCATCGGATCCGATAGAGCTTTCCGTCCATCGGCACCGGCTGCAGGGTGATGTCCTTCCAGTTCGCGCACAGGCTGTCGTGGACCGCCTGCATGGCGGCAATTTCCCGGTCGGCTTCCTCCTGCTTCATTTTCCCGCGCTTCACGAAGCCGGGATAGACATTCGCGCGGAGGGCCAGCTCGCGCCGGACGCAGCGGATTTGGTCTGCAACTGTGATGGTCATGGCCCTCTCCCGATAACCAGCACACCACGCCGGAACAGCTCGCTCACGCGCTTGTCGGCAATGGCGCGGTCATAATCGTCTGGCGTCTTCACATCCTGGACGCGCTGGATGAGCGCCAGATCTTCCGGTGAAGCGTTCGCCTCATTCACGCGCAACAGGTGGCGCAGCGCCCACCGTTGCTGTTGGGCGCGCTTGGGGGCTTCCAGGGCTTCGGCAAGGGTGGTCATGCCGCCAGCACCTCGCGCGCCCATGCCGATAGCGCGACCTGGCCTTGCGCCGGTTTCTCGAAGATCGTCAGTGTGCAAAGGCCGCCGATCAGATTGTTGAAGCCTCCGCTGGTGGGCGAGTATTCGGTGGCCGCGCCCAAGTCATCGCGCGTCATGGGGCCGCCGCCGGCCTCCACCATCGCGTTCACCAGCTTGCGCTCGGGGTTGCTCAGGACCGAATGGACCTTGGCCTTTGCCTCTTCCAGATCGAGGGCGTCATAGGGCGCGCCCGGTGCCAGGGAGACGCGGCCCTGGGCGGGGATGGTTATGAGCCCGGCGCTGTTGAGCTGGCCCAGGAGGTTGTTGAAACCGCCGGATGAGGGGCTGTAGCCCGCCACGCCGCCCACCTGGGCGCGGGTGGGGGCTTCATTCCCCACCGATAGCCAGAAGCCGATAGAAGCCAGGATCCGGCGCTGCGGCTGCGTCAGGCCGGAAGCGTCCCCGGCGCCGATGGCGCGCGAGAGCGTTGGTTTCGGGCCGCTGGGGGCGGTTGGGGCGTGGGCAGGCCGGCTCGCTGCCATCGGGAGCGCCTTGGTCGATCTGCCTGGCAGGGGCTTCCGAGCCGGTATGAAGTCCGTCTCAAATACGGCCCGGCGGCCGGCCAGGAACTCGAATCCAGCTTGGAAGCTGGCCTGGTGCTGGGCGTCCAGCATAGCGGGGATTTGATCCCGAACGGCCTGGGCGCCTTCCTCTCGCGCCGCAGCCAGCGCCCGTTCCTGAGCCTTCTGGTCAGCGGCATTCGGTTGCACGGCACGTTGTGCAACCAAATGCGAATTTGGGCGCGTTCCGTCAACCTTCGCCAGTTCCGCCCGAAGCTTGGTCACTTCGGCCCTGAGCGCCTTGGGATCGTTCGCCTTGGTGTCGGCTTCTACCGTCGCCAGCCGGTCCTTCAGCTTCCCCACGTCGAGAGGCTTCAGTTCGTTGGCGTTGCGCTTCTCGCCGCGCTTGGGAGCGCTGGAACTGTCGAAGGTAGTTTTCTTGGGGAACTGTACTGTTTCGAGAATGCCTCGGCCCGGAATCCAGACCACACCCTGGCCGCGCTGCATTGCGGGCAGGGACCCCAGGATCGCTTTGCCCTGCGCCTTGTCGGCCTGGCCCTCAATCCATGCCCCCACCTGGTCGCGGTCCTGCGAACTGGTCAACTTCAGCAGTACCAGCCCGTCCGCCTGGCTGAGGACGTTCTTGTTCAAAACGGCGGGGCGCTGGGTGATGAGCCAGGGGATGAAGCCCTTCACCCGCCCGCGCCGCACGATTTCCTCCATGCGGTTCAGCATAGTTTCGTCGCCGGCGGGCGGCTTTTGCGGCGCGAAGCGGTCGGCCTCGTCAATGATGAGGTGGAATGGATCAACCTTGGTCGGGTCGGTGTGCCGATAGATGGCTTCCAGGAACGCAGTCATGAACCGGCGCTCTGCCGCCTTCGTCGGCAATTCCGATAGGTCAATGATGCAGCTTTCCCGCATCGTGGCGACGGTTTCACCGATCAGCGCGCCAGCGTGTTCAGTGAGAGGCAAATCACCGTGCCGCCCCCCGAAGATCACGACATTGAATGGGGATGCCGTCTTGCCGTCCGCCTTCAACCGCAGGCCCCACATGACGCCAAGGGGGTCAACTGCCACCACGCGGTTGCCAGATTTCAGCAGGCGCTCAATAGCTGTTGTGGTGAGGTACGTTTTCCCACTCCCGGCTGTTCCCAGTATAGCCAAGCGGTCATCCAGGGCGTCGTCGCTGATAGGAAACTTCATGCCGCTACCGTCTCCTTCTTCGCCCGGCTGATGTAGTTGCGGATGGTAGAGAGATCGAGGAAGGCGTCCGCCGCGCGCCGCAGGTCTTCGGAGCATTGCGGCAGGGCGGACAGGATCGTGACCACCTTGTTCTGACGTTTCAGCGCGGCAACCAGTTCGGCAAAGGTTGCGTTCCCGCTGGCGATGACGAAGTGCTCGGCACCGTTGCGCGCCATTTCCATCACCGCGGTCGCCATGTCCGCAGATACGTCGCGGCCATCCGTCCAGGTCTGCCAGCCGTTGAAGTCCAGCCAGTCGACCAGGCGCTTGACGGGCGCGAAGCCGTCTTCCTGCTCGTACATTGGTGTGAAGTAGTAGGCGCCGGTAAGGGTGGCTTGCCGCGCGAACAGGTCGCGCAGCTTGCCCCAATCAATGTCGAGATCGAGGGCCCTGGCGGTGTGCCAGGTGTTCTCCCCGTCCACCACCAGCACCAGATTTTCGTGGGCGTAGAATGTCATCAGCTGCGGGCCTTCTTCTTCGCGGCCTTTTTGGCCTGGGGCCTGGAGGCGGTCTTCGCGCTGGGTCCGGCATAGGCCCTGGTGCGCAGCGCGGGCGGCAGCCATCCGGTGGCTTTGATGGCCTGGATGACGGGCAGCGCCAGCTTTGCCTCGCCGTCGCTTTCATGGGCCTTGCGGGTTTCGTCGCCCTGGGTTTCAGCCAGGATAC